>Ga0209489_100916_pt1 | contig 59000 bp, 36 predicted proteins | sample SiratrowhiteBW_FD_187527 | JGI IMG/M metagenome (GOLD analysis project Ga0209489, IMG submission 187527) | Root nodule microbial communities of legume samples collected from California, USA - Siratro white BW (SPAdes) (version 2) | ecosystem: Host-associated > Plants > Roots > Nodule | place... | reverse complement strand
AATAAAGTATGAAAGTTTGTGATTGAATGTTAAACTTAGTTTTATTCGACTTAAGAATTCATATTTGCATTTGTAAATCTAATCACTTCAATTCTTTTCACTCTTATAAGCTAAAAACATTATTTCTCTAGCTTACCCTTGCTTTTCTTGTTGTTTTGTGAACTACGATGATTGTACTATGTACATGAGCAGGTGCAGATGCGGGTTTAGGAGCACCTTAAAGATGATATACTCTTAAATCGATCTCCTTTTGACTTGTATATATGTTTTTGTTGTAGTTAAAGACTCTATAACCTTAAGATGATTTTCCTTTTGTCATGAGAATAGTTATACATAACTCTATCTGAACACTTTTTGTAGTACCTTAAACCTTAAATGGATGTTAATACTTGGTAACAGACAAAAGTTATAGAATTTTTGGGCTGTTACAACCTCGACCAAGACGTTGTTGATTGTTTTGCTTTATTGTTTTTTGTGTGTTTTATGGAAGTGTACATGTTATTATTCCATATAAATTTGTTTGAGTTTTATTTCAATTTTTAGTTTCTTCACTATTTAATTGTTTGGTCTAGTGAGCATGGTAATTAAATTTCATAAAAAAAAAAAAAACTTGTAGTAAATTTAATTTGTATGTCCTTGCTTATGATATAGAAATGTTAAATTAAAATTGTAAGCTACAACCATCGGCTACTTGTCATTATATGATTAAAAACTTGTATCCGACTAGCATAAGATGGTAACCAAGCTTTGGCAATCGAATAATAGTGGGTAGACCACACAATTATTTTCACGCTCAAATTCTACTAAAACAAATATAGCAAAAAAGGTTAATCCCATTGAAGTTATACCAACAACCTTTAAGTAAGAGGATCTTGTATCTATTTTTTATAGTTACTATCCATCATCAACACAATATTAAATAAAATTCAGTGGTTTCATTGAATTAGGGTATGCACAAAATATATATTGCACCATATTCTAATCCTTATTAAACCTACACTAATGAACATACATGTCTCACTTAAGTAACAACATCAATTGTTACATTTGAGTTATGTGACCTCGTTTTGATCTTTGATACATAGTCATGACATTATAAATTTATTTTATGGTAATCACATTATTTTCATTATACTCCTTTATTTTTAGTAAAATATTTCTAGGCTTCACTAAAACTCTATCATATCTACAAATAGACTTCTCATTATGTGTTATCCTATGAACATGGATGACCTACCTACCAGCACAAAGTAAGTTTACAATGCATCCTTCACTACCTTTTATTGGTTTCCCTTGCAATCTTATAAGATAATCACAATTCTAACTTTCACTTTTAGTAACCTCTAACTCCATTTTTATATTGTTTGTATTTACATTCTCTCTAAGCCTAATAATGTATGTCTGCCTTTCTTGTTGGTTATTTCGTGTAATCAACCTTAATAACAATCACAAAATCAAAGTCATAGACAACCGTTCTATCCAGGAAATACCTACAAAAACATATGATACTATCATATTTTATTAATCAAATATGTTTCACATAATCATAATATGTAAATATATTTATATCAATTACCTTTACCTAATTTTTCGTAAACCCATCAATACATTCATGTGTCTTATATTAATTATTTAATGCATTATATTAACTCCACCATATCAAATTGATCTATAACTGCACAGGTGTCAACGTCATCTGATATGTCACTGTAAAACCCTAGATCCATGATAGTTTTACAAAATTTACTTTCAGCTAGAAGAACAACATATTTTTACCTTATAAAAATCAAATTCAAAAACTCAAAAGAACCATCCTAGAACTAAATTTCCCTAATTGATATTCTACGTTTGAGAAAAACTATTATAGAAATGAAAAATTACATTCTAGAAAAGATATTCCAAAAGATATATTACATTCTGGATTTGGATTTCCGTATTAAAATATGCCTTTCAAATACCCGATCCAGAATACAATTTTTCCCTTCTTTCAAAATTGATTTTCACTAACATATTTCATCATTTCAGAAAATGTTGTTTTTTTAAGTCATTCCGTCGATTTAAAATACCTTTTGGACTTTTTTTTAATCCCTTATCAAAAATTGATTTCTAGAAACCCCTTCCCCCATTACAGCGGCCACTTGAAAGGAAAACATCCAAACTCACCTCTAACTACTTCTCTTTTTTCTGAACACCACTATCAACTCTATCACACCTCGCTAGAGAGTGCCCACCTTCCACAAAGATTGCACACTAAGCTCAAATACAAATGCCAAGAGCTTTTGAAAATTTTTAAAAATGGAATGGTACATGTCAAATTGTTATAGTGCAGGAAGCATTTGCCTCCGGATTATCCTTTCAATTTTCATAAAATGGATTATCCTCTATGAAGCCCGAACACGGACACGGATACGGACAAGGACACGGACACGTGGATACGGTTAAATTAAAAATTAACGGACACGGAGACACGACAATATATATATTAATTAAAATTTATTTATATAGTTAATAATGTGAAAAATATAAAAAAAAAAACTTTTATAAAAAAGTCTAACAAAAAGATATAACTTCTACATTTAATCTTCATTGAAAAATACCCCTGCTAATTCTGGTTCATCAAGAGATAAGCTGGCAATTTCAAGAATTCCATTATCATTCAATGATAACTCATCTCCTGCAGTATCCCACAATTTAGTTTCATCTTCTTTGTATTTTGAGGAGTTTCTTGAGAGAAGATGAAGATTACTATGGACATAAACTAGATCTTCTGCCCTTTTAGGTGTCATTTTATTCCTTTTCAAGGAATGTATAAAAGAGTAGGTACTCCAATTCCTTTCACAACAAGAAGAAGAACATGGTTGTCTAAGTAGCTTAAGAGCTATTTTCTGAAGTATTGGTGCACGAGCTCCATGAACAGTCCACCATTTTTTTGCATCCATTTTACCTCTATCTCTTAAAGAGTCAACATCGTGAAATTCTTCATCTTCATTTGAAAAGTTTGCAAATTCTATATTGACTTGTCTCCTTACATCTGGATCATCAAAGTACCACATAAAACATTTCTTCCTCTCATGAGTAAGTTCGGCATCCTGATGTGGAGCAAGTCTTTGTGAATCTTCACTTAACCATTCATTACTATAATATCTACAACATTATAAATATAAAATAAATAAATGAACAAAAGATTATAAATTTATAATGTTATAAATAAGATAAACACAACAAAAATAATCATAAAATAAATTAACATTACCTTGGATTTAAAGAATGAGCAAGACAATGAAGAGATGTGCTACTCTTTGTCCAACGATCAATTAATATTGAGTTTACTATCTCGAAAAATGATGAATGTTCAACTTCTGTCTTTCCTTCATGTTCAAATATGACCTTTCTCACTTTTTCAATCATTGAATCCCACATTTCGTATACTAAGTGAAGAGTAGTCATATCTGTATCTGTTTTTCTAAGAACATCATAAATAAGGGCAGTAAAAGCAAGTATGTAATCAACCTTCATCCACCAATTATCATCCAACAAAACTTCTTTCACAGATTGTGCCTTAGCCACATCATCTTCTTTGTAAGAGGACCATTCATCACTTATAACCATCTCTTGAAGTCCTTTTTTCAAACTTTTAAACCTTTTTAGCATGACTATAGTTGAAGCAAATCTTGTTTGAGCAACAGAAAGCAACTTTAATGAGTTGAACCTATTGAACATTGATATTCTCATAGAATGCCCAACAATAAAATTTTTAATAAATGTAGCATCATCAGTAATTTGTGAGATCCAAAAACATTGATCATAAGCAACACTATTCTTTTCCGTATTTTTTGCTGCACAAATATTTTTCAATGCAAGATTCAAGGTGTGAACTACACAAGGAGTCCAATAAATTGAAGAAAATTCTAATTCTATAAGCATACCCGCGGCCTTACATACAGCTGCATTATCAGTTATAATTTGTACCACATTATCTGGCCCAACTTCCATAACTACATCTCATGTGTGTAGCAATAAAATCTTTGTCTTTTATCTCATCAGATGCATTTATTGACTTTAAAAACATTGGTCTACTATCAGTGACAACCATAAAATTTATAAGTGGCCTTTTCTGGGGATCATTCCACCCATCACTAACAATTGTCACCCCTTTATTTTTCCATGAATTTCTTATAGGCTCCAAAAGGTTTTCTACATGAATTCTCTCTTTTGCAAGTAAAGGACCTCTCAATTTATTATACGATGGTGGCACATATCCACTAAGATTGGAAGTATTAGCTGCATAAGAAAATGCACTTCTATAATAAGGACTTCTTGCTAAATTAAATGATAAACCTGAAGCATAAAACATCCTCCCAATTTCATAATCAAGAGCATCTCTTGCTTGAATATTGAAAGAAGACTCCAAAGGACCTTTTAATCTCCTTAGATCCTTATTTGTCTGATTTCCTTCATCAGATACAGGTGGTAGAGGGACCTTTGTTTTTTTTGAAATCTCTATTTTCAATGTTGCTTCATTGTCTAATTTTTTTAAACTCAACAAGTTTTGACGAATTTACCTTTGGACAACTTCTAACTCCTTCTCCCTTAAGTTGTAATAAATGAGCTCTCACTCTAATGTAAGATCCATTGAATGAAAAATCACATAAACTGTATTTGATCACATTATTCCCTCCACCAGAAATTTTTCTCAGTTTTGAAACATATCTCCACAAAGGTTTTGTTTCATCTTCTTGTTCCATAGCTTGATTATTCATCTTAATATCATAAAAAATATATATAAAAAAATATTATATAATAAAATTGAAATCAAAATTGAAATAAATTTACAACATATAAATAAATTCACAACATATAAATAAAAAATTGATATTATATAATAAAATTGAAATTAAAATTGAAATAAATTTACAACATATAAATAAATTCACAACATATAAATAAAAAATTGATATTATATAATAAAATTTAAATCAAAATTAAAATAAATTTATAATATATCGATAAATTCACAACATATAAATAAAAAATTAGAATTATATAATAAAACAAAGGAAAAAATAATTTTAACTCTGTAGTAGGCTTTTATACTCAGTTTCAAGATGAAAATTATTTTAATTTTGCAACTACAATTTTATACTCAAAACTCAAAATTAACAAAGAAACAAAATAAAAAAAACATTTAAAATAAAATTACCTGATTTCTTTTTTTGAAGACTCTTCAGTTCCCGAAAAACACAGGAAGAGTTTATAACCAATGGTTTCTTCTTCCCACCTACACTGAATTTATAACCAACCCACCCACACTGAATTTATAACCAATGGTTTCTTCTTCCCACCCTCTTCAGTGCCTTCTACGAAAACTGAATACCTAGTCTCTTCGCCTTTCGTTGTCTCCCACCACCACAGATTTCGTCGTCTCCCACTAGTCTCTTCGGCTTCCGTCAGGTGAGGCAAGGCCACTCTTCTTCTTCTTCTTCTTTTCCTCTTTTGCTTTTTGGTTCGTGTGTATTGTTCTTCCAAAATTTATAGTAATTTTGAGAGAAATTTAGGCATCAAAATATTTTATATGATATGATTTTCAGATTTAAATGTAATTGTTTTAGATTTTATAAATATTTTGTTGTCATTCCTGAGTGGATTTTGAGATTTTGGTAAAGAATACGTTGATTTTGTGATTTTGGAAAAAAAATGTGTGTCCAGTAACCATTAAACGTGTCTTGAACACGTGTCTTAAGTGTTGACCGTGTCTGGCGGGGAGCAGGGTGTCCGACACGGTGTCGTCCCCGCTCCCGTAGCGTATCCGTGCTCGAAGAGCGTCGAAGCGGGGATGCGGGTGTTTTTTGGCGTATCGGAGCTTCATAGATTATCCTTTTAAAACTAAAAAAAATGACGTGTTTTGTTCTTTTAGGTGCATGATGAAACACCTAAATCTTCGTAAACTAAGCTCTGCATCATTCTATTAATTGAACTAAATATGATACATACGATTGGTACATATTATAGTGCCAACTTGGTGAGAAATGCAACTTGTATAATGGACAGCTTGTTCCTACACCTCCATGATCTCACCCTACACCACTATAGATTTTTAAATGACATTAATGCCCTTTTGAAAATTACAAAAAATGAATATGGGAATTTTTTAAATAAAAGAAAGCACAGTGTTCGTGAACATCGACGTTGAATGTTTTAGGGTGAACTTCGGTCACCCGTGGTTTTTGGAGTTGTGGTTGAATTGTTTGGTAACGTTGAGTGAGTGGTTGAAGATTGGTGAAAGTCATTCCGTTTGTGGTTGAACCTTAGTAACAGTCATTCTATTCAGGTTGAAGGTTGGTGTGGGACAACGACAATGACTGAGGTAACCTTTTATCGTTTTCGTTTGAATACCAAATTGTACAATCCGTTAAATTACCGGATTGTACAATCCGGTATATATTTTTAATGTATCGGATTGTGGAATCCGATACATATATTCTCATTTTTTATACCAAATTTTAATGGTGGGGTTCAATCCGGTATGTATATTTGTATATCGGATTGCACCTAATCCGGTATATAATTTTTAATAATTTGTAGACCGGATTGGATACTAGATTTTAGGATTCGGTATACATTTTGTACATTGGATTAGGTACAGTCCGGTATACAAAATGTATACCGGATCCTGAAATCCAGTGTCCAATTCGATATACAAATTATTAAAGAATGTATATCGAATTAGGTCCTATCCAGTATACAAATTTACATACCGGACTGAAAGTATGTTTTCTAATCTAGTATATATTTTGTGTTTTCAAAATTTTTTATTTTGTGCACTGTGTTGTTATGCTGCAGATATGGAATGACTGAGTAGATATTAAGAGGAAGTAGATAAGGTGTCATATATGAACCAAGCAGATGAAAGTGGTTTAGTGGGAAGTGAATAACAATGCACCATGAATTTTACAACAAATAAGGTAAATTGATTGTTGTTTATGTTTAAGAAATGGAGACTGATGAGATTGTAATGTGGTATATTTTTTAGGTGTTTGGTACACATGAGATGAGTTACTTCAATGGGTTCAGAGGGTTGCATTTGGATTTTCCTTTGTGGTTGTCATACTTAGATCTGACAAAGCAACTAGAACACATGGCAATAAGACATTTGTGTTGTTGGGATGTGAAAGGAGAGGGAAGTATAGAAAATACAAAACATATTTAGAGGTTACTATAACAGGTACAATGAAATGTGATTGTTCGTTCAGATTATGGGGTAAATCAATCAATAATGGAGAAGGTTGGGTTTTGAAGTTATGTGTGGGTTGCATAATCATGAATTCACTGAGACATTGGTTAGTCACCCTTATACTAGTAGATTAAGACCCGATGAACATGTGTTAGTTATTGACATGACAAAGAGTCAAGTGAAGCCATCAAATATATTGTGTACATTGAAAGAGAACAATGAAAACAATGTCACGACAATCAAGCAGTTGTATAATATGATATATACATATAAAAGATCGCTTAGAGGATCAAGAACTGAAATGCAACAGTTGATGTTGTTGTTGGAAAGTGATAAATATATTCATTGGAATAGGTGTCATGAGTCCTCCCAAGTTATGAGTGATATATTTTGAACACATCCCGATTCAGTGAAGTTGTTAAATGCATTTAGCATTATCTTGTTGATGGATAGCACATACAAGACCAGTAAATATAGACTTCCACTACTTGAAATAATAGGTGTGACCTTGACAGGTTTAACTTTCTCAGCTACCTTGTTTTAATGTAAAGTGAATGTGAGAACGACTTCATTTAGGCTTTAGAAAAAACTACGAGGATTGCTTTTAAGGGTAGATGTGTACCCTGAAGTTATTGTTAGTGATAGAAACCTTGCTATGATGAATGCAATTAGGATTATTTTTCCATAACCTTCTAACTTACTTTGTTGGTTCTACATAAATAAGAATGTGAAGGTTAAATGAAAAATGCTAGTTCATCCCAAGGATGCCTGGGACGTTGTTATGGAAGCATGGGAAAGTGTGATTGATTGTTGGGATTGTGACACATTTCCCAGATGTGTTGAACGATTTGAATGTGTTTGTTTGCCATGACCTTTATTTCTTGAGTATGTGCAAAAGACACGGATTAGGCCCCATAAGGAGGAGAAATTTGTGAAGGCATGGACAGATAAGGTGATTCATTTAGGGAATACAACATCAAATAAGTATGTTAGTATATTTTATGTTTGTTTATATTTTACTAAGAGTTGTAATATTTGGAGTAATTTTGTGCTGTCTATAAATGGTTGAACAAGCTCATTGAAATTTGAAATGAATTTTACAAACTAACATGGGAGATTCGTATACATGTTGGGATGCAATGAACAATCTACTTGTCCTTTAACATAATGAAATTAAGGCCTCCTTTGAGATGAGTCTACATGTTGTAGACTGATATGTATAAATTTACGAAATGTATATCGAATTACAAGATCCGGTATATTAAACTTTGAAAAAATGTATATCAGATTGTGCAATCTAGTATACATTTGGAAAAGTAATACATACTGATCCGATATACAATTTTTCAAAGATTAAAATATCAAATGATGAAATTCGATACACAGTTCATTTTGCACACCCGCTTCATCAACGATGAAAACCCAACCATCAAATTTACACATCAAATCTACTATAACACCTACTAAATTCACAAAATCATGATTAATTGCTTACTTATTACTATTTCCAATCTTCAATTCAAGATTTTGGATCCCAATTTCAATAGCCCTCTCCACACAGTTTTCCTCTTCGCAAATGGGTGTCACACGATTTCCTCTTCCTTGTAAACACAAACGAATGAAGCACAAAGCAATGTCAGTGACGAGGCATAAGAACACCAGTGACGGAACAAGCAAGCAACGCCGGATTGAACAACGGACCAACAACAGTGAAGAGGTGCAGGGAGATGGAGCAGAACGTGAAAATCAAATGGGATGAGCGCAAAGTGGGATTATGTTATTATACATTAAGGATAATTTAGACATTTCCAATCTTCTATGGAGGTGGAGGGTGAGATCATGGAGGTGCAGGAAGAAATCGTCTGCATAATGATGCAACATATTTTTTTATGAAGAAACGGGCCAACAGCATATAACATCAGGACTGCTTCTTCCTGTACCTCCATAGTAAAGTGGAAATTGCCATTTTAACCTTTATAATATTTTTTAAACCCATTCTACCCTTCACCACCATTAATGTTAAAATCCTGCACCCTCAAACCCATCTCCCACCTCCGCTGATCCCGTCGTCCAGCACCTGCACCTCATGCATCTTTGGTAACCATAGCACATTGAAATTTTGCACCTCTTATGTCATTTAGCCGTTGAGAAAGGAGATCTTGGAGGTGTCGTTCGTTTTCACTTAAAATTGAAGTTGCGGATTATAGAAACCGCAAGTGAATCGAAGTTTTGAAATGACTTATGGCTTACAGAAATCGTAAGTCATTCGATTTTTCAAACGACTTGCGATTTATACAATCAGCAAAACATTCAAAAAATTGAATGCATTACTATTTATACAATCCGCAAGGTCAAAAAATCAAATGACTTGCGGTTTGTACAATCCGCAAGACATTTAATTTTTTTAATTACTTGCGGGTTGTAGAAACCGCAAGTGATTCGAAAAATTGAATGACTTGCAGTTTCTACAACCCGCAAGTGATTTGAAAAAATCGAATGTCCTGCAGATTGTACAAACAGCAAGTCATCTGATTTTTCGAATCACTTACGGTTTCTACGATCCGCAACTGTTTTTGTATCAATAAGGGTATTTTTATCATTTTGTTCTATTTAAATTTGGAATTTCAAAAATTATGGAGCTGTAGGAAGACACTATGGAGGTGGAAGAAGCACTCTAACATCAGTGCTTAACCCAAAGTTGAGCTCACTCAATTTCATAGTCTGGGTCAAGCATCTCTAACATCATAATTGAAGAGACATTATTAATACTATGAATCTGAGTAGTGTTTTTTTTTTTATATATATATATCACTCAAACTATAGTTTAGTTTGATTACTTTCTTATGCTTATATTATTAAAAAGCACCTGTATTAGGAAAAGAACACGAATACTCATAGATAGTTTATGCCATTAATGGCTTGGAGCTCCATTTTTTTATGGAATCTGTCATATGGCTACGCACACAAGCACAAAAAAGCGATGGCATAAAAACTACACTGACCCGTGAAAGAAAAACATGAAGTATAAGTACCTCACATTACAACATTATTATGCAATATTACGTAAATTAACTATGGCCTAGCATAATTAATCACCCGCTATGTCTACGAAGGGAAAAACTAACAACTAAAACTAAAAGGAACAAGTGTGACCAAGGTTTAAGTAGAGGAAAATCAGACAGGGAATACATATATTGAGCAAAAATAGATCATATCATCAAAAAAATAGCTGCAGCTCAAGCAGTTACACATCTGATTGATGTCATTAGTTTGACAATATTTATAACTAATATTATTCAGCGAAACAAAGAATTGTAATGGTTGAGATTGTGAATAGTTTTCTTAAAACTATAGATAATATGAATTTGATAACGAGGAATCCTAAGATATATAAAGCAAAAAAGAATGAGACGGCTAACAATATACCATAAATGGAAATTATCAGTCACCACTCGAACATAATTGAGAGACCAATTTGATAGCTCTCCACATGGGTGCATCATTCTACAGGTAGCAATTTGCAAGTTACAGTTAGCTACTAAGTCATTCCTTCTGGTATGTTCACTTCAACTGAACATAAATAGTATCACTTAAATGCTATCAGTGAACAACATTAAACACCGATGTAAGTGTAAACAGTAGTCACCTAAAATCAAATCACATATGAACATACATAAATGCTAAATGCGTTAATATATTTTAGTATAATTATATTCCTCACAATTGCACAGGCACTTATCAAAGCCAAAAATAACAGGATTGTTCACATACAAAAGGACCAAGAATCTAAAGATACTACCATGAGTCCAATCCACTTACCACAAAAACCACATCAAAAGCTTCTCGATAGCAGCTGAGTGAGTTCTGAATGTTGTGGTTCCTACAACAATAATTTTATACAGTAGAGATCTGTATTAATTACAGTTTTTGATACTACCTCAAGAACTAGGGAAAGAAAGATGTATGTTTTTAGATAACACATGAAGAAGTTAAAACTCGAGATCGTGAAGATAGTTTGTTAAATTTTAACATTTTTCTTGTTACAATGTCATGTCATGACTGAATTCAGCATCCGTAACAAATCAATTCAAAATTGTTGACAGATGACAATTGACAAAATAGAAAAATGCAAAGTCAAAATGCATAACAGAATAACATGGTGTGAGGGTAACAAATTTCATAACAAATCTACGGTTTCTATGGACCGTAAAGCATCACAACTTACGATTTGTACAATTCGTAGAGTTCTCTTATACATCTATGCACTTACGGGTTGTACAAATCGTAAGGTCTTATGAATGTTAAATTACCTACAGTTTATATAATCCGTAAGAGTCATATATCCTAAATTTAAACTTATGCCTTACAGAAACCGTAAGTATATAACTCTTACGGTTTCAGCCACCCACTCTGATTGACAGCCACCCAAAGCGCCTTCAACCAGCCACTCCAACACCATCGGAATCTCCCACTCCTACGACACCTTCCACCGTCATTCAAAACTGCACTGCACCTTCTCTCTCGAAAACCTTCTTTTATAACAACAAGGATAATTACATAATTTACTGCTGTTTATTGTTGGAATTTTAGAAATCATGGAGGTGCAGGAAGACAATATGGAGGTGCATGAAGAAGCAATCCAAAATTATTAGAGCTCTCAATAGCAGCATGGCACTTGCTAAGGCAAACAATCTCCTTCTTCTAGCACCCCACATTTTTCTCCTACACCCCATTTTTTTTAAATGTCCATTTTACTCTTCGTTTTTCAATTCATTTAACCTCTAAAATATTCGTTGTTGACCTTCATTGGTGTTTTTACTTGTGAACTCTTGCTTTAGACCTTGAGTTGGATAGAATATTGTTGGAGGTGAAGATTTTTTTGGGTGTTGTAGTTAATTCTTTTAGGTAAATTTTGAATTTTTTTCTTCATAGGATTTAAGCAATTGTGGAGGTGGCATTATCTTCTTTATTTTTAGATTATATATAAAAAAAATCTTTTCTACCGAGTAATCTGAAATAATAACTTTATATTTAGTTGGATTGACTTCTAGATTTCACACAAACACTAGAAGAATTTCATATTTTACTTGAAATTTAACTTTCAAATTATGAAATTCAGAAGTCATTTTCAGAACTCATAACACCTAATTTGAAAATATAATTATGAATTCTAAATTATACAATATATAATATATTTTTGAATTACGTACTTAAAAATGTATTTCCAAATCTAGATGTGGAAAAACAGTCATGTAAGAACATAGACAAAAGTCGACAATGAGTCAGTATTCTGTGCAAACGGATTAACCAATAGTATGAGATGGGTCATATTAAGAGGGCTTCTTCCTGCACTTCCGTAATCTCATCATACTCTTTCATGAATTTTTGAAATGATATTAATATTTAATTCAAAATTACAAAATTGGATAAGTAATTTGCATTTTTATTTTTATTTTCGTTTGATATATACGGGATTAGGTTTATTTTCGTATATAAAATAATACCAGCCTTTTTATTTTCGTTTGATATATACAGGATTAGGTTTATTTTTGTATATAAAATACATACCGACTTTAAAAATAAGTGAGATTCAATCCGATATATATTTTTTATAATGAAATAAACTTAATCTCATATATATTTCTTAAAATAATATGGGTGATGTTATCTTAACATCTGTTCATGGTGCACACCATTTCACATTACCATATATTATTATTTTATTTATATATAATATTATATTACCTTCCAAAAGCAACGGGTAAGACATCACAGTGAAGCTCATAGGATAGCTAAGAGATCGCAACCACACCACCTTAAATACTTCATTGAGGATTTTGATATTTTCTATGGTTGTTCTCGTCTGCACCTTTGTTTGCTGGGTGGTTCACTTGTTTACCTGTCTTTTCTTGGCAGCTGGGTTGATAAAATATGGAAAATGATACTTTGACACCGCATTTTCTCTTACTTCCGTTTGACACTCCGACGTGGCATGTGCTGTCCCGCATAATAATGAAAGAGAAAACACAGTTGTTTTGGAACACATGTGTCTCAGGGGTAGAATCTCTAAGTGGTTAGCTCAGTTCAAATAAGTGGTTCGCTGTGTGTAATTTTCGAACACACACATGTGTCTCAGGGGTGGTAGGTCTAAGTGGTTAGCTCAGTTTACCTAAGTGGTTCGCTGTGTGTAGTTTTCGAACACACACATGTGTCTCAAGAGTGGAAGGTCTAAGTGGTTAGCTCAGTTCAAATAAGTGGTTCGCTGTGTGTAGTTTTAGAATACACACGTGTCTAAGGGGTGAAAACACTAAGTGGTTAGCGCAGTTCAAATAAGTGGTTCGCTGTGTGTAATTTTGGAACACACACATGTGTTTCAGGGGTGGAATGTCTAAGTGGTTAGCTCAGTTCAAATAAGTGGTTTGCTGTGTGTAATTTTGGAACACATACATGTGTCTCAGGGGTGGTAGGTCTAAGTGGTTAGCTTAGTTCACCTAAGTGGTTCGCTGTGTGTAGTTTTGGAACACACACATGTTTCTCAGGAGTGGAAGGTCTAAGTGGTTAGCTCAGTTCAAATAAGTGGTTCGATGTGTGTAGTTTTGGAACACACACGTGTCTGAGGGGTGAAAACAATAAGTGGATAGTTCAGTTCAAATAAGTGGTTCGCTGTGTATAATTTTGGGACACACACGTGTCTCAGGGGTGGAATGTCTAAGTGGTTAGCTCAGTTCAAATAAGTGGTTCGCTGTGTGTAGTTTTGGAGCACACACGTGTCTGAGGGGTGAAAACACTAAGTAGTTAGCTCAGTTCAAATAAGTGGTTCGCTGTGTGTAATTTTGGAACACACACACGTGTCTCAGGGGTAGAATGTCTAAGTGGTTAGCTCAGTTCACCTAAGTGGTTCGCTGTGTGTAGTTTTGGAACACACACATGTGTCTCAGGAGTGGAAGGTCTAAGTGGTTAGCTCAGTTCAAATAAGTGATTCGTTGTGTGTAGTTTTGGAACACACACGTGTCTGAGAGGTGAAAACACTAAGTGGTTAGCTCAGTTCAAATAAGTGGTTCGCTGTGTGTAGTTTTGGAACACACACTTGTCTGAGGGGTGAAAACACTAAGTGGTTAGCTCAATTCAAATAAGTGGTTCGCTGTTTGTAATTTTGGAACACACACGTGTCTCAGGGGTGGAATGCCAAAAACAACTGCATTTTCTCTTTCATTGTCATGCGGGACAGCACATGCCACGTCGGAGTGTCAAACGGAAATAACAGAAAATACAGTGTCAAAGTATCATTTTCCATAAAATATATGTTCAACATTGAAGGGTTGTGTTTCTCAATCATTGTCTCTGGAATGTCATAAGTGTGGAAAATGTCAGGAATGGTGTTATTGACATGGCGAGCGAACGCGTACTAGCATTAGACAAACAGAAATAAAATATACACCAAATTAAACACATGATTTTAAAAATTTGAAATATTAATTCGATATATAAAATATATACTGAAATACACCTAATCCAATATAAAAAATTATATCAGATTTAGAAATCATGTATTCAATTCGGTATATATTATTTGAAAAATGGTGGTTTAACACTACTGTTATAAAAAACTTCCATTTAACATTTTCATTTATTAATATAATATTATATATAAATAAAATAATAATATATGACAATGTGAAATGGTGTGCACCGTGATGTTAACCCATATTATTTTAAAAAATATATATGAGATTAAGTTTATTTCAATATAAAAAATATACATTGGATTGAATCTCACTTATTTTTAAAGTCGGTATGTATTTTATATACAAAAATAAACCTAATCTCGTATATATCAAACGAAAATAAAAAGGCTGGTATGTATTTTATATACGAAAATAAACCTAAATATCAAACGAAAATAAAAATAAAAATGCAAATTACTCATCCATTCAGAAACTCATCTCTTTTTTCAAATTGTTATTTCGTATTCTGAAAATCACTTTATTTTCTATTTGCAGGTTTGTTACAAAAGCACATTTTATAAAAAGAGACATTTCCCCAGCTTCACTGCCATTTTGTTAGCAGAGATCCTTTCTACACAAGATCTTTCAAAAGTGGTGTTATTTTCTTTTTATATAATCTAATTTAAAACATCAACAAATATATTTTAAAAAATATATATTAAAAAAAGATAATCGATATAGACTCTACTTTCACTAATAATACAATCTCTTTTAACATATTTTTTTAAAAGAATTCACTTTTACAAACATTAAAATTTATCAATAACAGATATTCCTATCACATCTATTAATAATAAATATATTTTACCGACACAAATTTTAATACATATAAATTATAAGTCAATATATATAAAAGTATTACAAGAATAAAATTCAACATTGTAATATGAAATACTCCTTATAGAATACGAGTTTTCGATTCTATTTATTTATTCACGATTTGAAAATAAATATTTTAATTGTTTTAGATTTAGAAAACTAATTTAAATCTTGAAGTTTAAGAAAATATAGTTTTGTACTATATGAAAATAAATATTTTAGTTATTTTAAATTTAGAAAATTAATTTAAATCTTTAAAATCTAATTTTGTACTAGATAGTTCTAAAGCATTAACAATGTCAAACATATTTTTTAAGAAAATAAAAATATATAAGAAATAAATATAATATTAGAAAAAATTTAATTTTCAGTATTATCTTTACAAGTCAGACATTGCTTTTAGAAGGTAATTCAAAAACCTACTTCGATTAATGTTGAAAAACTCCTACGTGTTTTGTCTTCTATTTTTTATTTATTGTTATTTGTTTTCCGAAAACCACTTTTGCATAAGAACTTTTGAAACTTATATTGTTTTCTTTTCATAAAATTTAATTTAAAACATCAACTAAATATATTTTAAAAAATTCACTTTTACAAACATTAAAATTATCAACAATAGATATTCCTATCACATCTATTAATAAAAAGTAATATATTTTACCAGCACAAATTTTAATACATATAAATTATAAGTCAATATATATAAAAGTAATAAAAAATAAAATTCAACATTACAAAAATAATTCTATTGATGTATTCATATTTAAGAATACAATGCAGTGATATTGAAAGAGATGAGTGATATTGAAAGAGATGAAAATATTCATGGCATCTCAGATATACTTTCATTCAAAAAGTACTATTTATGATTTGAAAACAATACTATATATTGTAAATAAAATACTCTACTTATTTAGAAAAACTAATTTCAAAATCTTAAATTTCAAGAAATGTTACTTTTCATTATAATTCAGTTCTAAAATATCAGTTATGTTAAACATATTAAAAAAACATAAAAATATATTAAAAATAAATAACTTATATAATACTAGAAATTAAAAAAAAAAACTACTTTATCCTATTTATAGAAGTATTTCACAAGGTTTTACACCTTATAAATCAGAACTTTATCTGGATCAATCTAGTAGCATTTTCATAAAATGAGTGTAACTATATAGATTAATACAAATAGTTTTGAATTTAAATCAAATAAAATCAAATTAAATACATATTTGGAAGACTAATAGAAACATTAAAGTTAACTAAATTAGCTCAAGGTGATTTTAAAATAATATTATCAATTGCAGATTAAAAATTATAATTTTTTTTTAAAACTAACTTACTTTTAATTTATATTGGTTTTTCTTCTGAAAGTAAGATTGTGAATTTTTTTATGTAATAGTTAAAAAAAATAACATGATAATAGTAAAAAAAATGTAAATTCAAGTTTAATTTACATTTTTAGATTTTATTATTGTATACATAATGAATAAAATATCAGTTTTTAATTATTACATAAACATTTAAAATTATAAATATCACATTAGAAAAAATGTTAACAAATTTTGTACGTAATTGATTTCACAATATTAAAAGTATACTCTCTTTTATTTATTAAAAATTTCTCAATTTTTCAAATGAATGTATTATTAGTCTTAAAATAATATATTAATAAAAAGTATATTTTACTGGCACAAATCTTAATATATAAAACCTATAAACAAAAGATATAAATGAAAGTGACACAAGAATAAGATTAGACAATGGAAAACGAACTTTAAATGCATGAATAACTAATGTCATACATCACTAAAATTTCAAATCTAAAAGAAAAAAACTACTTACAGCTTAAGAAAGTGTATTTTTTTAATGTTAACAATGTCAAACATATTTTGAAAAAAATAAGATAAAAATACTTAAAATAATATAATATTAGAAATTTTTTAATTTTCAGTATTGTCTTGACATGTCACGCACCTGATTCTTTCAAAAGGTAATTCTGAAACATATCTCGATAATGTTAAAAAAGCTACTAAGTGTTTTGTCTTTTATTTTTATTTATTGTTATTTTTTTTTTAAACCATTTTATTTTCTGCTGGTAGGTTTGTTTCCAAAAACTAACCTTATATAAGGAACGTCTTCGTGAGCTGCTTCACTACCATTTTGTTAGCTAAATCTTTTTTCAAAATTGTTCTCGTAAGAGATCGGTTGGTTCCAGCAACAACAATGTCTTCTTAAATTTTCCTGGATTGCTCCTAATGTTGATCATTTCTAGACTGTTCCAAGTGTTCCGAATTCCAGTCCCAGGAGCGGGTCCTGCAGGCACTCTAATGTTCAAGTCAGTTAAGGGTTTTAGTCTATAGGGTTATATATTAGAGTTTAGAAGTACCTTTCTTAAGGTGACTGAGCCTATATTTATAAGCACAATATTGGGCCTGAAGAGCTTTGGGCCCATCCTATTCTATTATGATTTTATAACAGAAATTAGTTATATAACACTGGTTACGATTTGTACTTACCTATGATATTTTCTCTTCTGATGAAACTACCACGTGCCACACATGCATTTAATGTAAAATGGTTATCTGAAGTTACAGATGTAATGACGGAGTACGACCGGAAACACTTATCGGTCGGTCGGTCTTACCTGATCGGTCAGCCATATCGTACAAAGGCCCCCTAGTCCTTGAGGGTACAAGGTGGACGAAAAGGATTCGTTGAATGTATTCGACCGTGTGGAATGGTCGACCGTTGGGCTATCTATGCCGACTGTGATGGGTTGCAAAATCTCATTTCCCGCGCTTTTGGTTTCGTGCCTCTTTGATGTCTGTGCGTGAACTGATAGGTACATCAATCTCAACCGTTGGTGGTAAATAGATCGTGCGTAGCAGAAGCGGCCACGTCACAACAAAATTTGGCTATAAATAGCCCTTGAATCTCGTCATTCATTGTCATTTTCATTTCCTAAGCCAAGTAGATCTGCCAAGTCTTCAGTCGTCCATTGCTATTATTCGAGGTAACTATGGCTTCCTACTTTTTGCATTCTTATTCCACTTTTGGATCTTCTAGTGGTCGGTCTGCTTCGAATGACCGTAGGAATATTGTTGAGCAGGGGGTTAGTCCTATTGGGGGGTCATCAGGTAGTACGTCTGATATGGGTAGTAGTTCTGCCAGTACGACGAGAGGGTGAGGTTAGACGAGCCTATGGTAGAAAACAGGAGGGTAAAGTCTCTGGCCTCCAGTAATAATGCAAAGGATGTTAACACCTCTAATGATGACTGGGTGGTTCAGGATGTGAGGTCTGCATATTCTAAGTTTTTAACCACAGCTGCCCTTAGGGCCTTAGTTGATGTTCAAGATATTGTAGATTCCTCTGTTCCAGATAGTGTCTTTTCGTTGCGCCGGTGTTTGCCTACCGACCAAGTATTTCACGGTCGGGGTTCATTTTCAGTGGACTTCTTTTTCATGTATGCTCAAATGATGAAGGATTCTTGCATTGTGATTCCTTTTGACGATTTCTGTTTGGACCTCTTGTGTTTTTTTGAATGTCGCGCCCACTCAGTTGCACCCTAATGGCTGGGCCTACATTAGGATGTTTCAGTTTGTTTGTTCTGCCTTAGCCATCACTCCTACCATTCCTTTGTTCTTTTCTCACTATTTGACCCGACCGGGTAAAAAGGTAGGATGGTTATCTCTTATCAGTCAGTCCCACAACTGTTTGTTTAAGCCATACTCATCCTTGTACAAACACTTCAAAGACACTTTCATTAAAATTTCCTTTGGAGAGGTTAGCCGGGAATACATTTTTAACGGGAAAGAGCCAAAGTTTCCCCTATACTGGACTAGATCCCCTACTCACGTTGAGTTTTGGCCCCGGTCGGGATTATCGGCGGAGGATACCTCGACACTCTCTGTGCTTGATAGTCTTCCTAGGGGTATCCCTGCCCGAGATATTCTCAACACCTATCGGTGTGAAGACCCGAGCGGCGCAGTATTCGGTACGTTCTTCTTTTTTACCTAACCATTTTGCCTTAATGATTGTTGACCGTGTTTTCCTTGTGCAGACATCCTTGTTTCCCGGACACCCGCCATGAACAAAGTTTTCAAAGACTTATTGTCATTCGCGCCAACTTGGGAGGGCAGCAAACGGGTTGCCAAAGACAAAGGAAAATTTGTTCCCCGGACACTAGTACCTCCAGAGAGGGTTGAACTGCTGGCTGTAGTGCCTCCATCACCTGCTGGTCAACCTGGGCCGTCAAAGAAAAAGAAATCAAAGCGAGGCTCCGACCGGTTGTCCTCCCAACGGTTGCTTAAGCGTTTGAAGGAGGTGGCCACCGACCATGAGAAAACTTTCACTTGCAATATTTTGAACAAGAAAATTATGGTGGCTAACTGCATTGTCATCGGGCTGAATGACTACAAAAAGAATCAATCTGTTCCCTCCACCTACAAAGAGTTGAGAGACGCTCTCCTTGAAGTGAACGCCTAAGCCCTCTTGCTTACCCGGTTTTGGGGGAGGAGCTGCTGAAGGATGACTCGACGGTCGTGGAAGACTTGAAAAATCAGCTGGCTGAAGCCTCGTCATCACTGAAGGGTGTGCAGGCGGATAATAAGCGGGCGAAGGGAAAATTCTCAGTCTGAGAAAGCTGTTGGAGGACTTGGGAGGGAGAACCGGTCATTGAAGGAGCGATGCTCAACGGCTGAAGAGAAAGAGAAGGCTGGTGTAAGCTGGGTGGAGCATCTAAGTGAAGATGTTGTGGACTTAACTGATCAGGTTACTAAACTGACCCTTGACCAGGAGGAGGAGCGGATACACCAGAAGAAAGCCGAAGAGGATTTGTTGGAGTTTAAAGGCTTTGTCCTTGATTTGGGATTTATGCACACCGTGAGGCAGGCTGCCTTTTTCTACCAGGTCCCAATTGACGAGGGTAAATTTGATAACCGAAAAGATATCTACTGGGGTGAGCTGGTGTCGGCCATGTATGTACCTGATGAGGAAGAGGAAGACGACGAGGATGGCGAGCATGTGGCGGCGGAAGGGAATCAGTCGACCCCTAAAGTCATACTCTCTGATTGATAGTTCTAAGTTATATTATTTTGGTGGCTTGTATTCGACCAGTCTTATTTCAAACATTCGCTAATATTGACTTGTATATAAACAGTGACTGTATCGGTCGTTTTTGCATGAATTTTATCTACTTAGTATCGACAATATTGACTTGTATGTAAATAGTACGGTTGTTTTGCGTGAATTTTATCTGCTTATAACCGACTAGTATGCTTTGTTCACTGTAAGTTGTCGGTGGCTCAAATTTTGGCACGCTATACTTAGATATTTCCTCGGTAGCCAAGCATTGGCGCCTCAAATGGCACTACCGCTAACACTAATGCTCAAACGCAATTTTGTATTTGTAATATATGATTAGCTTAGTAATTGATTAATAACTTTACGTGAGTCTCCCCACAGTCGCCCATGAGGAGCTGAATGCTGGGTCAAAAGCATGTTTTCTTCTGAGGACCTGAAGTTCAAGCCTCCTTTTAGTCGGCCATTAAGATCGCGAATCGAGAGGTCTCATGGTGAGCCATGAGGACCTGAAGTTCAAGCCTCCTTTCGGTCGGCCATGAAGATCGTGGATCGAAAGGTCTCATGATTAGCCATGAGGACCTGAAGTTGAAGCCTTTTTTCGGTGGGCCATAAAGATCGCGGATCGAGAGGTCTCATGGTGAGCCATGAGGACCTGAAGTTCAAGTCTTCTTTCGGTCGGCCGTGATGATTGCAGATCGAGAGGTCTCATGGTGAGCCATGAGGACCTGAAGTTCAAGCCTCCTTTCGGTCAACTGTGATGATCGCGGATCGAGAGGTCTCATGGTGAGCCATGAGGACCTGAAGTTTAAGCCTCCTTTCGGTCGATCATGTATGAATTTCTTGGAACATCAATTTTTTTTTAAGATGAGAACTGTAACTCTTTATTACCTGTGGTGCCTCGTTAAAACCTCCTCGGCCAAAACCCTGTTTAGGGAAAAATGTCATAGGTAGGAAAGAGTACACCGGGAGTCACATAAAATTTAACAGAAGTAAACAAGTTTTAAATGTTCAAAACATAAAATTTAACTGAAACATAGCTTCAACTAAAATAAAACTTTAGATGGTCCGCATTCCAGGTGTTGGGGATGTGCTCTCCATCCAGTTTTTCTAACTTGAGCGCTCCTTTGCTTAGAACTTGGCTGACTCCGTACGAGCCCTCCCAATTGGCCGTGAACTTGCCGACCGTCGGGTTCTTACGAGCGTCACCTGTCATTCGCCAAACAAGATCCCCTTTTTAAAAACTCTTCGGATTTACCTTAGCGTTATACATGTGTGCCACCCTTTGTTTACAGACTTCTTATTTATTCTAGCCTTCTCTCTAAGTTCTTCGAGAAGGTCTAATTCGGTTTTTATACATTCACAATTTAGCGACAAGTCTCGCAGTTGTCTCCTTATTGTTGCCTTTTCTATCTCGACCGGTAACATAGCATTCGTCCCATAGGTGAGGTTGTATGGGGATTCTCTCATGGACGTTTGCGGCGTGCATCTGTATGCCCATAACACCTTGAGCAACTCATCAGCCCATTTTCCTTTGGCTGCTCCTAGCCTTTTCTTTAGTTGCGACAGAATCACCTTATTTGCTGCTTCCGCTTGATCATTCGTCTGTGGGTGCTCCATAAAACTGGTGATGTGCTTGATTCCTAACTCGATGAAGAAAGTTTCGAGCTTTAGGTCCACAAATTGTCGCCCGTTATTGGTTATGACCATATGGGGAACACCGAACTTGCAGACAATCTTCCACAAAAAGCCTTGCACATTGGTGGCCGTGATCTTGGCTAGAGGTTCGGATTCTATCCACTTGGTGAAATAATCTACTGCTACAATTAAGAACCGCCTTTATCCGGTTACAGGTGGGAAAGGTCCCAGAATGTCCACTCCCCATCTGGCAAAAGGCCAGGGAGCACTGATGGCTTGCAAGTTAGTTGGCGGTTGGCGAATAAGGGGACCATTCTCTTGGCAAGTTCTGCACTTCTTCACATACTCAGCGCAATCTTGGCGATGGTCGGCCAGTAGTACCCGGCTCGGAATGACCCTGGCCGCCAAAGTTCTGTAGCCGCAATGCATCCCACAAATACCATTGTGTAAGTCATTCATCACATATTAGAATTGCTCTTATACAAGTCTTCGGCTATAAACACATAACGGGCAGCTTTTTTGGCCAATACTTTGTCTAATATGGCTTTCCCCATCGTCAAGTTTTTTAAAGCCTGGATGATGGGTGTTAACCAATCTTCTATTACCTCGATATTCATACATTCATTTTCCAATACAGTTGGTCCGCTAAGGGTAAGGTGGATAACAGTGTCGAACTTTCCTTTCCCTTTTCCCAACACAAGTTTTGACAACGCATCTGCCCACGCATTTTTGCATCTAGGAACGTGCTTGACTTTGGCGTTTTGAAATTCGGAGAGAAGGGTCGATACCTTTTGGTAGTATTTTGTTAATAGCGAGTCCTTTACTTGGAAAGCTCCATTTATGTGGCCGACCGTTAACTGTGAGTCGGTCAAGCATTTTAATTGCTTGACTCCCATATCTTCGGCTAAATTCATTCCGGCTATAAGGGCCTCGTACTCGGCCTGATTGTTAGATGCCTTAAAATTGAAGTGTAACGATTGCTAGACTTTTATCCCGGTTGGACTTTCCAGAACGACTCCTGCCCACAGTGCTTATTGTTGGATGAGTCGTTAATATACAGTGTCCATAAGATCTGCTGCTCCGGCATTTGAAGCTCTGATACAAAATCAGTCTGACATTGGGCCTTGATAGGCCCTCTCAGTTTGAAATTCAACCCAAACTCCGAGAGCTCAACCGACCAGGATATCATGCGTCCGACAAGTTCAGGTTTGAGAAGGATCTTTCCTACTGGGTAATCATTTTTCACCGTGATGGGGTGACTTTGAAAGTAAGGCCTGAGTCTTCGAGCGGTATATCATGCGTCCGACAAGTTCAGGTTTGAGAAGGATCTTTCCTACCGGGTAATCATTTTTCACCGTGATGGGGTGACTTTGAAAGTAAGGCCTGCCAACGCAGCTTTTTCTATTAGTTGATACCTAGTCTTCGCATCTTACAAAGCTCTCCCTACGAAATAAACTGGCTTCTGGTCCTCCTGTTGTACGAGGGCAGCACTAATGGTGCTCTCAGAGACAAAGATATATAAGAGGAGTCCATCCCCTGGAGCCAGTTTCTGCAGGATGGGAGTTGATGACATCGCCGCTTTTATTGCTACAAAAGCTTCCTCGCATTCGCTACTCCATTGAAACTTGTTCACCTTCTTCAATGTTTTCACAATTGGCTATATCTTCTCTGCCAATTTAGGCAAGAATCGAGATTGGGATGTAAGTTTGCCAACGAGGCTCTACACCTCTTTTAAGGTGGCTGGGCTTTGCGTATCCAGAATGGTCGAACATTTATCGGGGTTAGCTTCTATCCCTCTGTGGGTCAGCATGAAACCTAAGAACTTCCCTCCTTCAACCCCGAATACACATTTTGTTGGGTTTAATCTCATGTGGAATCTACGAAGTCGCCCGAACACTTCGTTTAGGTCGGTAAGATGCTGATCGAACGTATCAGATTTTACCACCATGTCATCGACATAGACCTCCATGTTTCGGTCGATCTGATCTTTGAAAATTCAGTCCATCAATCTCTAGTACGTAGCACCTGTATTCTTCAACCCAAAAGGCATGACCTGATAGCAATAGTTCGAAGCTTCAATAATGAATGTCGTTTTCCCTATATCACGGTCGTACATTGGAATTTGGTTGTACCCAGAAAATGCATCTAGAAAACTAAGCACTATGTTGCCGGCCGCTTCATCTACCAAGCGGTCAATACTGGGCAATGGGTACGCGTCCTTTGAACAAGCCTTGTTTAAGGCCGTGTAGTCAATGCACATCCGCCATTGTTCGTTGCTCTTTTTCACCGACACCACATTTGCCAACCACGTGGTGTAATGAATTTCCTTTGTGAACCCTGCCTCTAGCATCTTTTGCACTTCTGACGCAGCGGCAACCCTTTTTCCCTCGCCCATTCTTCTCTTCTTTTGGGCTATCGACCGAGCTTCTTTAGAAACGGACAACTTGTGGGACATCATCAACCAAGGGTCAATGCCCGACATGTCTTCAACCATCCAGGCAAAGAGTTCTCTATTATCTGTCAACAATTGTGTTATCTTTACGACCTCCTCTACCGTCATGCTCCCCCCCAGCCGAGTATTTTGTTCGTCGCCCACTAACTGCCACTCGGTGACGTCATTACTCGGCTTCATCCTTTTATCATCATTGACCCTAGGGTCAAGGTCTGTCAAAGCAACCATTCTCTGGTTGACATTTTTCTTCACAGTCGATTCAGTTGGCGTCAACCTCAGACTTGCTACATAACACTCGTGCCGTTCTCTGATCGGCGTAGACGGTCGCCTCCCCTCCTCGGTCGGTAGGAAACTTTATGGCAAGGTATGGCGTGGAGACAATGGCACCAAGCTTGTTTAAGGATGGATGCCCTAACAGTGCGTTGTAGGACATGTTAACGTCTATTACAACATACCTAACAAAGATGGTCTTTTGTCCCCGGCCGATCTCTCCGACCTCGTATGCAGGTCGATGTATCCTTTAGTGTCTACCTGCTCGCCTAAAAATCCTACTATCCGCTCATCTAATGGGATTATCTTACTTTCCTTTAACCCTATCTTCTTGAACGTTCTCCAGTAAAGTACATCGACTAAGTTGCCTTGATCTACAAGTGTCTTTCTTATTTCGCAGTTTGCTAAGTCGATGGTGATGACCATCGGATCGTCTTGTTGGGTATCAATCACCCTGAAATCACGGTCGGTGAAAATGATGTCTAGCATACTGCGACGCGCCCTTCGGCTAATCATATGCACACTCTTGATGGCTTTGAGGTGTCTTCTTCTTGCTGAATTGGATGCACCACCGTGCCTGAAAATCCTACTATCTGCTCATCTAATGGGATTATCTCACTTTCATCTAACCCCTTCTTCTTGAACGTTCTCCAGTAAAGTACATTGACCAAGCTGCCTTGATCTACAAGTGTCTTTCTTATTTCGCAGTTTTCCAAGTCGATGGTAATGACCATCGAATTGTCTTGTTGGGTATCAATTGCCCTGAAATCACGGTCGGTGAAAATGATGTCTGGCATACTGCGACGCACCCTTCGGCTAATCAAATGCACACTCTTGATGGCTCTGAGGTGTCTTCTTCTTGCTGAATTGGATGCACCACCTCCACCGAATCCCTCGAAAATAGTATTCACTATTGTTTTCCCGAAATCTTCTCGGCGGGCGGGGCTCCTTTCTCTCGACCGATCCCTACTTGTCTTACTTTTTCTCGTATCCCTAAGGTCAACACCTAATTTCATCCGATTAAATAAATAATTAAAAAAAAGTATTAAAAAAATTGATGATTTGGTTCTATGAGTTATGCTATGTTCAAGACCGTTCAAAATTGTTCAAGATTGATCAAGAGATAAAGATGAGTGAAATAATAGATAATGAGATATTCCAAAATATCTCTCTCTTTAAAAAAGGAAAAAATAAAAAAATAAAAGAATTAGAAAAAATACAAATTAAATTTTTTTGTCAACTCTCCGTAATTTCCCACTCAATCTTAACTTCTCACAAAAAAATAAAGATAATAATAATATAAAAAAGGAGATCAATCAATCTTAAAACTGCTCTGAACCACCCATGTTCTCATTTCACAATAACAAAAAATATAAAAAATAAAATTGTAAAATAAAGTTTAGACCGAAATTCAAGAAGGGGGTGAATTGAACTTTCAAAAACTTTTCGTAAATCTGATTTGTTCTTGAAGTAGAGAATGAAAATTCTTGATTCAATCGATTGACTGTGTAATTCTGAACTGTCAGATAAACAATCGATTGTGCACAGCAGAAGATATCAGAAATAAACCCAGAAAACAGTTTACAGTGTAAAAATGTTTTATCCCAGATTTAAGATGTTTAAACACAATCTATAGATTAAACATAATCCAGAATCACAGTTGATAATGTAAATAGATGTTCAGAGTATGATCAACAGTATGAACAAATTTTAATCCAGTCAATTTTAAAAGATGGCAGTAGTGAATAAAAGCAATCAAGAAGAGTAGGGAAAAAAGCAAGAACACAGAATTTTTATTCTGGTTCACCCTTCCTCAAGGGCTACGTCCAGTCCTTTGCAAACTAGCAAAGATTTCCACTAAAACAGATCACAATATCAGTTTACAACCTTTACTCCCAGCAAGTTACAAACTGCTCCCAGCAGTAAACCCACACCTCACTGAACCCCTCAGCTAGTGTGTAACCAGTGCAGAAACCCATTACACCACAACACTTACAGTCCGCAAGCAACACTGCTCCCAGCAGTACTCACCCTCTACTGAACCCCTCAGCAGATGTGAGACCAGTGCAGAACCCAATGCACCAACTCAATTACAAACCCAGTAATTGAAAACAACGAACAGATTACAGATCAACAGGATCAGAAAATATTACAGAGTACTTCTACACAAAACAGATTACACAAAATGAAGATCAGGTGTAGAAGACTTAGCTTTGGTCTAGAACCAAAGTAGCAAGAACCTCACTTCAAGGATGCTTTAAAGATTCACGTTCTTGGAGGTTTCTTGATTTGAAAAGCTTTGCCAAAATGATGATCGCACAAAAGGGGCAATATCTCTCTTAGAAAATTTCAAGGAATGCTTTTCGAAAGTATTTGTTTTGATAATTCTGAAAGTGATGATTCTCATTCCTTTAAATACCTAAATCAGTTTTAAAAACAGCTTAGCTGTCATAATTCAATTAATTCGACAAACCATTCAATCAATTGAATTTGACCGTTAGTTTGACCCAGTCAAAGGTTTCAGTTGTAACAACAATAACTGTATTTCAGTTGTAACAGAAATAACTGTCACATTCAATCGATTGTTTTAGAAATTCAATCGATTGAAAAACCTTTTTCCAGAAAAAAAATTTTGGATTATTTTATTAAAAATAGTTTTAATAAAAATATTTGTGAATCTTTTTAGCACCTCAGAAGTGATGAATTTTGCCACTAGTGATTAAGGACTAAGCCAATCACCAACACACAAACCCATCTAAGGACCAAGACCTAATCACCCAACTATCTTCATGTTGGCACAAAGTCTTCACTTGAACAATTCTGGTCCAGGTTGGTTCCAACAGATTCTTCATGAGCCAGTCTTCATCAGCTTCACATGCTAAGCCTTGGTGCTCACAATATTGACTTCATCAAATCACATGCTTTAGCCTTGGTGTTAACAAAAATATGACCGTTCTCAAACTGTTTCATCTCACGTTCATCTATACTTCATCTTTAATAAAACAAAAAAAAAAAGAAAAAAAGAAGGAGTCAATCTTTCGAAACTGCTCTGAACTACTTTCAGAATAAAAATAAATAAAATAATAAAAAAAAAGATTATTCACTTAAGTGGTAACTGTTCTTACACTAAAAAAGAGCTACTGATCACTTTGAGAGATATGAAGAAAAAGAGGAAAAAAGAGAGAGAAAAGTAGAGAAGAAGAGAGATTGATTCTTATCTCTTACTATCCACACTCAGTTTAAAACTGAGAAGCAAGGAACTTTTGGAAAGGAGACTGTCATTTTTTAAAAACACTCACGGATGATTTGTAAGGTTTAGATTTTCATATGGATCTTGAAATTTGAAATTTGTAAATCCTTTGTTCTTATCTTTCTGTGATGTTTTTTTATTTCTTCATCATTTCATTTTCATGTAAAGATAACAAAAGGGGGTTCCTTTTGCTCTTTGTGGCATTTTTTTTTTTGAATTCTTATTTCTTAAATAATAAAAAAATTCATCATCTTCCATCTTCCATACATTCTTCTACGTGTTTTGTCCATGTATTTTGTGCTCCCAAAACCACTCCAAAACAGCCCCGAAACAACCTCCGCCGTCACCTTCCATTCTTCCCGCGTCGCCGCAACTGCACCGCCCGCCGCAACCGCCGCATCGCCCGCCGTTGCCACTGTCGCTTTGGGTTGGTAGACCTATCATGGGTTTGGAGTAAGGTGGTGGTGGCTTAGGGTTGAGGTGATAATGGCCTACGATTGCGGAGTTGGGGCCTTCCTATTCGCACCCCCACATTACCATTGCACCAGCAACCTAAAAAAAATAATAAAAACTATTCGTACCCCCCACATTACCATTGCACCACCAACCTAAAAAAATAATAATAAAATGATTCTGGGCCTTTGGGGCTAGCCTGAAACTACAACCTTTTTTATTTCTGTACCTTCATATTTTAAGCTTATATCTTGCATGTTTTATTTTATTTTTTATTTTATTGTGTTATAATTATTATTTTTCTTATTATTTTAATAAAAATTACATTGGGATACTAAAACTTTGTAAATAAATTTTTGGAATATTATATTTGTTAATAATGTTAGATATCAAATGGCCGCACGCGTCATACGATATTATCATTCTAAGGTTTTTTAAATATTAAATGGCCGCTCGCGTCACACGATATTTAATATAAAACTTTGGAAATTAAATTTTGGGATATTATATTTTCTAATAATGTTAAATATCAAATGGCCACACGCGTCATATGATATTTAATATTATTATTTCAAATGTTTCTTAAATGTCAAATGACCGCACGCGTCACACGATATTTAATATAAAACTTTGGAAATAAAATTTTGGGATATATATTTTCTAATGATGTTAAATATCAAATGGCCACACGCATCATACGATATTTAATATTATTATTCTAAAGTTTTTAAATATCAAATGGTTGCATGTGTCATACGATATTTAATATAAACTTTAGAAATAAAATTTTGAAATATTATATTTTTTAGTAATATTAGATATCAAATGGTCATACGCGTCATACGATATTTAATATTATTATTCCAAATGTTTCTTAAATATCAAATGGACACACGCGTCACGCGATATTTAATATGAAACTTTGAAAATAAATCATTTTAATATCAAATATAAAAAAATTAATTACAAAAATATCACAAATAAAATATCAATCCGACAAACAATCTTATCCAAAGAACTACGTAACCCTGATTCTCCATTCCTGATGGAGATATGTAGGAGCAAGGTCAAACATTGTCGGGCCCCTTCCAAAAATAAAAAATAATATTTTTGTTTGTTTTTATCTTTATTTTTGTCTCATTTTTTGGGAAAATACACATTTTGAAAATGACACTCATTTTATTTATTTAATTAAAGGTACTGTCTTAGGACGAGCGTTGTTGGGGATGCTAATACCTTCCCCACACGTAACCGACTCCCGGACCCAAAATTCGGTTTTCACAGACTTACCTTATCCTTTTTCGGTTCTTCCATAGTTTTCCATATAAACTATGGTAGCGACTCCTCTATTTTGAAAATTAAAAAAAATTATTTTTATCCGCCGTCCCCGTCGTGACCCTGGTTGTGACAGATGGCGACTCCATTGGGGACTTTCTGAGAGTCAGGCTAGTTTTAATTGAATGAGTTCAAATGATAGTGGTTTTCTGAATGTTTATTTTCCCTTTCTTTTGTATATATGTTTCCTTTTTTCTGTATATATGTTTGTTCTTATCATTACTGGAATATATTACCCTAGGGTAGAGGACATGCTATATCTGCTTGGGAACTTTTCTGGCTATTTTGCAGGTAGGGGTTGGGTGTGCTATTCTCCCTTCACACACATATTTACTTTTGCATATCATGAGTGCGACCCTATACCCGAGTCTGAGAAAGCTTAGAAGTAGAAGGGGTTGTATAGCAATGTCACAAGGATGTACTTCCTTTTCTGGCTTTTGCGAGAACTGCAGCTAGAGTCTGTTTGCTTCATTTGTATGTTCATAAAAGTTGTTTACCAACTGTTATGGGTATGCGATGGAGTGAGCCATAGCTCTGGTGACCTTTATACCTTTAGAAATTAGGGAACCCACCTTTGTGAGGATGCATTTCAAGATCTTAGAAATCCCTAGGTGTTATAATGTCGAATTTTCTTGTAGGGCACTGAGGGAGACTTTCAAGTTCCTATTCTCCTCACCATTATTTTTATATATAATAATTAATGTAGCATATTTGCATACATATATCATGAATTAAGTACCTCTTCAGGTACAAGCATTTGCATGGTTTTTCATTTATTTTAAGTCATCTTGCATATCATGTAATCAAGCATTGTACATATAAACATATATTCACCTTTTATCTTTATTCATGCATTCATGGTAACATATAATTATCATGCCATAGTGTATCATACACAACTCACATACATGCATTGTACAAACAATCATACATTAGGTATTTAGATATTCATATAATATCCAGATATACATTCATTATCTAGACATACATTGCACCATCCATCTTAGACATGCATTAAGCATTCAGACTTAACGTATGTTGTACATTTTGTCATGCATTCTGCATTTAGACTTGTAACATATATCTAAACATTTGTTACACATATCAACATGCATTCATTTTCATATAATTTATTTTCATTTTTTGCATTGTCATTTAGTTAATTCATTAAAATAAAATCCAACAGAAACGCAATAACAACAAAATTTCCACGACATCCATATAGGACTCGCGCCAATTGAAAGAATATGGAAGACTGGGATCAAACACAAGAAGCAATAAAAGCCATGAAAAGTGATATCAAAGATCTTAAGGATCAGATGAGTCAGATTCTGGAAGCTTTAACAATCCTGAATAGCAAACATGAAGCTACTATCAGGAATGAAGAAGCTCAGTCTTCACATCCTCCTATTTTTCAACAAGGGACACCACAGACCCGAGATCTTAATCAAGGAAATTGAACAAATCAAGAGTTTCCTCTGTACGGCTTGCCTCTGAACTATGAACCATCATATGAGAAAGGTGTGGAGCAAGAAACTATACCACAAGTTGTTAATGCTGCTAGTGCTAAAGGTCAACCTGAATTCACTCAAGTACCACCTGTTGATCATGGTGAAAATGTAGTAATTAGCAAATATCCTTCTACTACCCAGCCACAAGTCTTACAAGTTCTTACTGGTGAACCATCTTCGACAAAGGTCGATATTCCTGAAGATATTCAAAATGTATTGGTTAATGCTGACGAAGTAAGACCAAGCTGGAGGTCTTAGAAGAGAGGCTCAGAATGATTGAAGGTGGCGGTAGTTATGAGTTTGGAGACGCTGCAGGACTATGTTTGGTGCCTGATGTTGTGATTCCTCCAAAATTAAAAGTGTCGGAGTTTGAGAAATATAAGGGGGCTACATGTCCTAAAGGCCATTTAACCATGTATTGTAGGAAAATGGCTGCACAATCTCATGATGAAAAGTTGTTGATCCATTTCTTTCAAGAAATTTTAATTGAAAATGCTTTAAACTGGTATATGCATTTAGAGCCAGCTCGCATCCACTCCTGGAAGGATCTTGTTGACGCTTTTCTAAAGTAGTACAAATACAATATGGACATGGCTCCAAACAGAATGTAATTACAAAATATGACAAAGAAAAGTGCAGAAACTTTCAAAGAATATGCGCAGAGATGGAGAGAGTTAGCAGCTCAAGTAGAACCTCCATTACACGAGAAGGAGATAACCACCATGTTCATAGAAACATTACAAACCCCTTTCTATGAACATGTGCTTGGAAGCGTTTCCTCCAACTTCTCCAATATTGTCACTATTGGAGAAAGGATTGAACATGGATTGAAAAATGGAAAAATAGCACAAAGCCCGTCCATGGCTACAAATGTTAAGAAACTCGGGTTCAATAATAATAATAACTAGAAGAAAGAAGGAGAGGTTCAAATAGCTTCTGCCATGCCTTATTGGGGAGGATATCAGCGTCAATATCGGCCCAACTACATACGTTCATTTGTTTATGTTGCAAATGTTGTGCCAAATTATCCTCAAAATGTTCCTAGGCCACCAACTACATACAAACCTCTATTTACACCTAATAATGCATTTTAGCCTAATATTGAAGGTCAGAGTTTTAATCAAACACAGAGTCAAGGTTGTGGTCAGAGGAGTAATTCAAGAGAGAAGGTTGTGAAGTTTACTCCTATCCCAATGACTTACACAGAGCTATTACCTGATCTACTAAAAAATGCGCTAGTGGCCATATGTCCAGCAAGGACTATACAACCACCATATTCCAGATATTATAACGTCAATACAAAGTGTGAATATCATGGTGGAGAGGTTGGCCATTCAACTGAAAATTGTTAAGCACTCAAATATAAAGTGCAATCTTTGCTCGACTCGGGGTGGCTTACTTTTCAAGAGCAGAAGGCGAGTGTGGAAAAGAATCCCTCGACAGGTCATGCAAATGCTTTGACTAGCGCCAATGTTGATCAAGTGGAGACAATCAAGCAGGAGCATGGAGATGAAATTATCAATCTTGTGCACCCTTGTCTTCCCAATGAAAAAGTTTTGGCACAATCTTAAAGCTTGACATAAAAGGAGGAATTAAATTGATTTTTTCATATGTAAAATATTTGCATGCGTATGTCTTAAAAACCTCTTTAAGCCTTCCTTCATTCAGCCCCAAAGAGAAAGGATTTGTCTCAGTAATATGTGGTGTCACCCATTAAAACTTAGAGTAAACATCATATAGGGGCAATTAGTTGGATTTTGTACATGGTTAATCTTAATTTCAAGTTCCTTTCTCTACAGACATTCGAATAAAAAGGAATAAAAGTTCGATAGATTGAAAACCTCCAAAGGGCAATTTAAGCAAAAAAATAGGATGAAAAAAAAAGAGAAAAAAATGACACATGTTGGAAGTCGTTGAAATATGTTGCAAGAGTTAATATCTTTGAAAATCAAACAATCAGGACTCGAAATGATATATGGTCATGTTTCTTCCTCCCGAAATATCAATAAAAAATTTCATTGTACCCTCTTTGAGCTAGAAAAATAAAAAGAAAAAGAAAAAACCTTTCAAGAATACCCTAAACAAGGATCATTAGCATGTTGAAATTTAGTTCAGGATATATGTCAAAAGCTTCAGGAGAGGAGATCTATTAAGGAAAGAGTGCATCAAAAGTTTTAAAGAAAAAGAGAAGAAATTTAAAAGGAAAAAGCGTGTCATCAATTTAAAAGAGTGACGATTCACAAACAAAGGATGTTAACGTGAAGAAGAAATGAAAAAAAAAGAGAAAAGAGAAACAAAATAAGAAAATGATCTCAGCAAAAACCTGAACTATTTTATGTAACATTAGGTTGATGGTCTTTGTTTTGAAAAGAATAAAAACCCATAAACAGTTTTTAAGCCTTTATACCCTTTTCTTTAAACCCTTTTTAACCCCTGACCACGTTACAAGCCACGCAAAGTCCATATTGATTGAAGAATGATTGCAATGATTTTCACAATGAATAACCCTACAACAGAGGAATGTGACTGCCAATATGAAAAAAAAAAGAAAAAAATCATAATGTCTTTGTTATAAAGGATGATAAAAATCTGCCAATTGAATAAGAGCAAAATAGTGTCAGAGAAACACTAACATTAGGGCAATCCTTCCTCATTTGTGTATTTCATATTTTTTTCTACATTCAAGACCGAACCATTATCCAGTTTAATTTTTCACCCATATTTCGAAAAAATTGGTACAATCCATATTTGGTCAAATTTGCATATGTTTGTTTTTAGCTACAACTTTCTCCATATAAGTTGTGTTATCCCAGTTTTTCACCAAATCAATTTTTGTTCATCTAACCCAGCAAAATTAGACAACCCTTTGAACCTTAATTTCCCATTTTTTTCAAAACTGGGGCAACTTCGGTGGTACGTTCATCATGTCTATACCATATTCTCAAAAGATTTTGTGAGAAATTTCAAAGTTGCACCCTTTATCTATTTGAATTCAATCTCTATATATCAAGATTGGGGGCACTGTCATTTTCAGTCAGAGATAATGTCATTTAGACTCTCTTCAGTTTATCAAAAGTCTTTTCTCCCATATTTTTGTTCATCCACCAATTTAAGTACATACGCAACAAAGTGTGACAAATGTTGAGTCAATGACATTCTGGTCTCAAGTGTCAAGCTTTTTTTTAAAAGGAAAAAATCGAAATCAAATCAAAAAGAAAATATTTTCAAATTCAATGAATTCAATGATTGCTAAAAAAAAACATTTGATTTATAGCAAAAAAAAAAAGAGAGAAAAAAGAGAAAGAGAAGGAAAAAAATACATTCTCAAAAGGCATTTTCATATGTTCATTTTTCTAGATGTTCATGCATCCATAAATGCATTCTCAAAATTTCACACATTCAAACATGCATATTAAAAAAAATCAAATCAAAATTTCATGCATTCAAACATACACATGCAACATTCAAACAATTAGAAACTCAAAGTTTTCATGCATTCATACATACATATCTTTCGAGCAAATAGACAAATCAAAATTGACCTTTTGGATGAGCGACTCAAAGTTTGGCTCCATGTTGAAAGATAGAAAATAGAAGAATCAAAGTCGACCTTTATTGAAGAAGAATGATTCAAATTTTCTTAGGGAAAGGACTCAATGAATCCCTATTGGAGAAAGAACTCAAAGTTGTATCTCGAGTGAAGAAAAGACTCAATGTCATATCTTCACAAAAAAAATAATTGACTAAATGTCGTTGCAGTTAGAGAAAGAATTCAAAGTTGTATCTTTACTGTTGAAAGGTGATTCAAGGTCAACCTTATATTTGGAGAAAGGACTCAAAGTCGAATCTCTAGTAAAGAAAGAACTCAAAGTTGAATCTTCATATAACAACTGATGACTCAAAGCTATTTCATAGAGACAGGACTCAAAGTCATATCTCTATTTGGAGAAAGGTCTCAAAGTCGTATCTCCAGATAATTTACTTTTCGACTCCCTATAGAAGCAAAGTCACAAGTATTCTTTGGTATGTTGATCCCTGCAGAAGCAAGGTCACATTTGTTTTTTTTTTTTTGCGCTTGATCCCCTGCAGAAGCAAGGTCTTGGCCATTCCTTACTTTTATGTTGTGTGCCAAAGGATTCAAAGTCGTATCCACACTTTACTTTTCATCTCGTGTTGGAGAAAGGTCTCAAAGTCGTATCTCCACACCTTACTTTTATGTTCGTGTGCGAAAGGACTCAATGTCGTATCCACACTTTACTTTTCTATTCGTGTGCGAGAAGACTTAAAGTCATATCCACACTTTACTTTTCAGCTCTTGCGTGAGAAAGAACTCAAAGTTGAATCTCTGCACTTTATTTTTCAACAATTTTACTTCTTGGTATTTGGAGAAAGGACTTAAAGTTGCATCTCCAGTATAGATTCATAGCCCTCTCATCCCTACAAGGTCAAGGTTGTGGTTTCACATTTCTTTTCACCACGTGATGGTGCGTGACCCTCTCGGCTCAGTCCAAGGTCCAACCTCACTTTTTTTGTTTCAATCGTAATGGTACGTGACCCTTTTGGCTCAGTCCAAGGTCCGACCTCACTACCAACAAATCTCAGTCTTCTTTTAATTTTTGCAGATACCCGAACGAAATTTGTGTCTCTATCTTTACTTAATCTTTACTTTGAAATATGAAATTTCTTCGAATTTTCATATTATCCAGTAAAACTTAAGTAAAAAGGGACAACTGTCAACACCCTATTTCGTCCGATTAAATAAATAATTAAAAAAAAGTATAAAAAAATGATGATTTGGTTTTTAACCTATGCTATGTTCAAGACTGTTCAAAATTGTTCAAGATTGATCAAAAGATAAAGATGAGTGAAATAATAGATAATGAAGATATTCCAAAATATCTCTCTCCTTAAAAAAGAAAAATTAAAAAAAAAATAAAAGAATTAGAAAAAATACAAATTAATTTTTTTTTCAACTCTCAATAACTTCCCACTCAATCTTAACTTCTCACAAAAAAAATTAAAGATAACAACAATAAAAAAGGGAGAATCAATCAATCTTAAAACTGCTCTGAACCACCCATGTTTTCATTTCACAATAACAAAAAATATAAAAAATAAAATATGACCGTTCTCAAACTGTTTCATCTCACATTCATCTATACTTCATCTTTAATAATACAAAAAAAAGAAAAAAAGAAAGTCATTCTTTCAAAACTACTCTGAACTACTTTCAGAATAAAAATAAATAAAATAATAAAAAAAGAGAATTCACTTAAGTGGTAACTGTTCTTACGTTAAAAAAGAACTACTGATTACTTTGAGAGATACGAAGAAAAAGAGGAAAAAAGATAGAGAAAAGTAGAGAAGAAGAGAAGATTGATTCTCTTATCTTACTATCCACACTCACTTTAAAACTGCGAAGGAAGGAACTTTTGGAAAGGAGACTATCATTTTTGAAGAACACTCACAGGTATGATTTGTAAGGTTTAGATTTTTATATAGATCTTGAAGTTTGAAATTTGTAAATCCTGTGTTCTTATCTTCCTGTGATGTTTTTTTATTTCTTCATCATTTCATTTTCATATAAAGATAAAAAATAAAAAAGGGGTTCCTTTTGCTCTTTATGGCATTTTATTTTTTTTCTATAAAAAACTTTTATTTCTTAAATAATAAGAAAATTCATCATCTTTTATCTTCCATACATTCTTCTCTATATTTTGTCCATGTAGTTTGTGCTCCCAAAACCACTCCAAAATAGTCCCAAAACAACCTCCGTCGTCACTCGTCGTTCTTCCCGCGCTATCGCCGCCGTTGTTGCACCGCTCCCCACCGCCGCTGCACTGCTCCCCACCGCCTGTCGCCGCCGCTCCTCCTTCGCCGTCGCCGCTGCCGCTTTGGGTTGCTAGACCTAACATGGGTTTGGAGTAAGGTAGTGGTGGCTTAGGGTTGAGGTGATGATGGCCTAGGATTGTGGAGTTGGGGCCTTCCTATTCGCACCCCCACATTACCATGGCACCACCAACCTAAAAACTAATAATAAAAGCTATTCATACCCCCCACATTATCATTGCACCACCAACCTAAAAAAATAATAATAAAATTATTATAGGCCTTTGGGGCTAGTCCGAAACTACAACCTTTTTTATTTGTGTACCTCCATATTTTAAGCTTATATCTTGCATGTTTTATTTTTTATTTTATTGTGTTATAATTATTATTTTTTTATTATTTTAATAAAAATTAAATTAGGATACTAAAACTTTGTAAATAAATTTTTGGAATATTATATTTGCTAATAATGTTAGATATCAAATGGCCGCACGCGTTATACGACATTTAATATAAAACTTTGGAAATAAAATTTTGGGATATTATATTTTCTAATAATGTTAAATATCAAATGGCCACCGCGTCATATGATATTTAATATTATTATTCTAAAGTTTTTAAATATCAAATGGCCGCATGCGTCATACGATATTTAATATAAACTTTAGAAATAAAATTTTGGAATATTATATTTTTCAATAATTTTAGATATCAAATGGCCATACACGTCATACAATATTTAATATTATTATTCTAAATGTTTCTTAAATATCAAATGGTCACACGAGTCACACGATATTTAATATGAAACTTTGAAAATAAATCATTTTAATATCAAATATAAAAAAAATTAATTACAAAAATGTCACAAATAAAATATCAACCCGACAAACAATCTTATCCATAGAACTACGTAACCCTGATTCTCCATTCCTGATAGAGATACGTAGGAGAAAGGTCAAACCTTGTCAGGCCCCTTCCAAAAATAAAAAAAAAATATTTTTTTGTTTTTATCTTTATTTTTGTCTCATTTTTTGGGAAAATAAATATTTTGAAAGTTAAACTTATTTTATTTATTTAATTAAAGGTAACGTCTTAAGACGGGCATTGTGGGGGTGCTAATACTTTCCCCACACGTAACCGACTCCCAGATCCAAAATTCGGTTTTCACAAACTTGTCTTATCCTTTTCCGATTTTTCCATAATTTTTCATATAAACTATAGTGGTGAATTTCTGTTTTGAAAATAAAAATAAATTATTTTTATCCGCCGTCCCCATCGTGACCCCGATTGCGGCACCTGGGACTCTTGTCCCTCTGTCGGGGACTCCTTCCCATTGGGCTGCACTCTTCACGCCGTCTCGTCCTCTTGCGACATACCTCTGCAGCTATCCTACTTGGATTAACTCTTCAATTTTATCTCTCAGGGTCGCGCATTCCCCGGTTGTGTGGTCGTGACAACGATGGTATCGGCAGTACTTGCTTTGGTCGGCATGCTGGGGTGGTACACCCCTTTTCAGTTCTTTGATAAGATCGGTGTCTATCAACACCTAATTTTGTCCGGATTTACTTAATAATTTTTCAAAATATTAATAATAATAAAAATCTCTTTAGTTAAAATTCTAGGTTTTGTTCTTATTTTCTTTCATTTTCAAAAAAATATTTATTTTGTTTTTCTTTTATTTTCGTTATTGAATAAAAATATGGTTTAATTTTTATCTCTTTCTCATTTTAAGAAAAGTAAAAATAATAAAAGAAAAAAAATAATATAATCTTCATTTTGTAGGTTTGATTTTGTCTCATTCTTATATTTTACCTTCTTTATCAAAATCAATCAAAAAACAAAAAAAAATTATTTTCATATGCAATTTTATTTTACATTTTCTTTTCTAAAAATTAAATATTATATAATAAAAAGGAAAAATTTTGAATTCGGAGGGGCTTCTTTTGCCTGGAATCAGTGGACTTTTTCTCTACAGGTTGTACCATGATATTTTTTAGAAAAACTCCAAATTATGTTCAGTGCTTATGCCTGCTTCTCTCCTCCACAATGCTTCCATGTAATGTTATCACTACTGCTTCCATCTACAACCAAAATTGCCCCTTTTTAACTAAATTCCTCCTGCCCAGCTTTCTGCTGTTGCCAAACATCACTTGTTCTTAGTAAAATTTGTTGTGTCCCAATATAAGACTAAGTCAACTCTGCAGACTCTTTTGTCTTTCTCTGGCTGAGGATTCATATAGGCAAGCGAGGGGTCTCGACCACAAGGAGAGAGAGGAGGAGGGGTTCCCGAATTTAAAAAAGCCTACCAAGAATTGCTTTTGATTCGGTTCCTATTTGTAAGAAGCAAACCATTTTCTTTCTTTCAATTCAAAAGAAACAACAAAACAATTCTCACCGGTCAAGAGATGCAGTTGGAGAAAGAAACAGAGGGAGGCTATTTATAAAGCAAATCAAAAGGAGAAGGTTCATTTCCTTACCCGTTTTTTGTTTCTGTTTGTCTTTCTTTTGTAGTCCTTTTCATTTGTTTTGTTATTGTTAAACATACATCATGCATTCACAGTCCTGTAACCCCCATAAAACAGTCAATGTCTCTTCCTCCTCCTCCTCTAAATCCAAAAAAAAAAACCTCAGTATTCATCACAATAGCGCCCAAGTTGCCTCCAAACCGTAACTCCAAACCACCAAAGCCACCTAGCACCTCCATCTTCATCTTTGTTGTCACCGCCATATCCCGCCGACGAGCCACCCCCAAAATGCAAGCCAAGCCACTCCTAAGCTCCGCCAAATATCTTGCCAAAACAGCACGTCCTAGCCACCCTACCCCATTGCCATGCCTCCAAAGAAAGCCAAAAATTTGTAAAAAAGAAAACCCCAATCAGCTCTCTCCTCGCCGCTGCCAGAATCATGTTGTAGCTCCTCCCTTAAAACCACCACCCAATACTCGCTTCCCCTCACCCGTAAGAACACCAAAACCGTGAACCATCCCTGAAACACCAAGCCCCGCCACACAGCCACCAAGATCCCGTGCACCACTACTGTGCCACCATGCCTCGCCGCACACCAACCTCGCCGCCGTGCACGCCACCCAACCTACCTTTCTCCTCCCTCCATTTCCACCTCACCACGACATCACCACCGAGTCAATATTTCCTCCCCGTCGTTCACAGCGTCTTGCTCCCTCATGATAGGTGAATAAAGTTAGTGAATAAAGATAATAAAGTATTAGAGGAGCATGCGGCGCCACCACTCTATTCTTCATTCCTTTAACCCTAAATAATAAAATATATGAATGGCATGAGACAAAATTGAACCTAACCTATGATTTGGTGGAATTAAAGCATGAATGAATAATGCCCTCGTTTTGCGTGTTAGATTATTAATCTATTTGAATTTGGCATTTATCATGAGAGATAGTGAATAATATAGCAACGTGGCAGCAATTAAAATTGCCCATCTTCCATAGGTGACGTCATTTTTTTTTCCCTTTCTTTAGTTGTTTATTTAATTCTTTCTTTGGCCTTGAGTGTACATGGTACAATTTTTTGTTTGGCATCTAACTAGTGGGAAATGCAGTGAAGTTGGATTGAATTTTGGTCTCCTTATTTTTGTTTTTAGCATGAATCCACAACTTTAAAATTGGTATAAAATTATTTTATTTATTCAATCTTAAGTTAGAAATAATTTGTCACTTATCTCTTTTACTTTTTTTGAATATTAAGTTTTTACATAGATCTTTTTGTTTTTTTTGTTTTTTTCCCACAAATACATAATTCAATTAAATATCAAATGACCACATGCGTCACGCGGTATTTAAATTGAAATTATCGTTCGATTTCTAAAATTTAAAAATTCAAAAATAGAATAAATAATTATTTTGGTTAAACATCCAATTGATCGCTCGTATCATACGGTGTTTAATTCCAAAATTACTTTGTCTCGTGCAAACGTTCAAGTGACCGTACGCGTCAGACAACATCTAATCCGAGACTTCCGAAATTAATGAGCCATAAAATTTCAAAAATATCAAATTTCAGATAAATAAAAAAAACATCAAAAATTTCCAAAAATTTAAAAATATCAACATCTCAAACAATTTTCTACAAAGAACTACGTAACCCTAATTTTTCATCCTCGATGGAAATACGTAGGAGCAAGGTCAAACCTTGTCGGGCTCTAAAAAATAAAAAAATATTTTTGTTTGTCTTTACCTTAATTTTTGTCTCATTTTTGGAAGGATAAACATTTTCAAAATTGCACTCAGTTTTCTTATTTAATTAAAGGTACCGTCTTAGGATGGGCGTTGTGGGGGTGCTAACACCTTCCCCACACGTAACCGACTCCCGGATTCAAAATCCGGTTTCGCAGACCATAGCCTTAATTTTGGTTTTTCCATAGTTTTCCTAATAAACTATGGTGGCGACTCCTTTTCTTAAAGTTTCAAACTCATTCTTATTATCTTTTTTGGATCGTTATCCCCATCGTGATTCTGGTTGCGACAGTGTTCAAGGCTTCCTCCAGAATACGCGCCCGGTCGGTATTAAGCGGCGTGTACCTTGTGAACCTCTGGGTACCAGGCGCGTCCATGAACCTTGGGGGATTGGCCTACCAGTCGCCCCGCCTTCCTTGACTCTGCTCTCCCCTTGAGAACTGTCGCAGCTCTTCCACCTGCATGAACTGAGTGGCCCTTCGGCAAAGATCGTCCATGTTGGCTGGGGGCTGCATAGCTAGGTTGTCCGCAAACGACCCAGGCCTAAGCGCAGTGATCAAATAGGTCATCGCCACCTCCGGTAGGAGTCCACGGATGCTCAAGGTGACCTAGACGAACCTTGCCATGAATGCCTTCAAAGATTCCCCTGCTCCTGCTAGATGTTTACCAATGCAACAGACGTCATCTGATGTGGTTTACTAGTCGCGAATTGGGCTACAAACTTAACCTTTAAGGTTGCAAACGAGTCTATTGATTCGGGAGTTAGACGAGTAAACCAACTAAGTGTCGCTCCCCGAAGGGAGGTTGGGAAAACCTTACAGTATATGTAGCCATCTGTTGTGAACAAAGTCAACTAAGAGACGTATGCATCGATGTGTTGGTCCGGATCTGTAGAGTCGTCATACTTGTCCAACGTGGGTTGTTCCAATTGAACGACAATTTGGTTGCCAGTATCTCTTCAGTAAAGGGGAACTGGTGACTGCTCGAGTCTTCAATGAGACGTGACGTCTCATCCCGCTCTTCTTGGCCAAGAACTTCCATCTGGCGCTCCTGTCGGGGCTCCTCTTTATGGCTTCCAGGTTCAGATCGCTCTTCTGACCGAGAGTTGTCTCCTTCCGCATGAACGTTTATGCTATGTTGGCCTCTTTCCATTCTTTCTAGCCTTTGTCGCAGCCTTTCATTTTCTTCGCGGAGGGCATCATGGGCGCCTACTTGACGTACCCGTTCTTCCTCTCGTTGCAGCCTATCCTCTTCTCGCAGTTTTCGCATCATCTCTAATTCCCTTCGCATCTTGGCCAGCACGACCGAGGAGTTCCCTTCCTGGTTAGCTTGCTGGTTGTCATGGTTGTTCCTAGTTGTCACCATTGCTGCTAGGTGAATCTCGGCCCCACGGTGGGCGCCAACCTGTTCTCGCAAGAGACCGGTTGGCTCCAACAACCATAATGTCTTCTTGAATTGCTCCTGGATTGCTCCTGATGTTGATCTTTGCTAGACTGTTCCAAGTGCTCGGAATTCCACGTCCCGAGAAGGGGGTCTTACAAACACTCTGATGCTCAAGTCAGTTAAGGGTTTTAGTCTATAGGGTTATATATCAGAGTTTACAAATACCAAGGTGACTAAGCCTGTATTTATAGGCATTATATTGGGCCTGAAAAGCTTTGGGCCCAACTTGTTCTCTTATGATTTTATAATAGAAATTAGTTACATAACATTGGTTATGATTTGTACTTACCTGTGATATTTTCTCTTCTGATGAAACTACCACGTGTCATGCATGCATTTAATGTAAAATCATTATCTGGAGTTATAGATGTAATGACGAAGTCCGACTGAAAACACTTATCAGTCGGTCGATCTTACCTGATCGGTCGGCCATATGGTACAAAAATATTTTAGCAGAAATTCTTTTGAATAAGAACTTTCAAAACCCATATTGTCTTTTCTTATATAATTTAATTTAAAACATCAATTAAATATATTTTAAAAAATATACCAATATAGACTCCACTTTTACTAATATTACACTCTCTTTTCAACATATCAACTAGATTGATTTTCAACATATTCATTATCAAGTGAGTGAGTGAATTTATGAGTGTATTTTACATGTTTGTTTTATTATCATGTATTACTCAGATTTTTTTTCAGGGTGTTTATTTATTTTAAGTTAGTTATAATTTATTTAATTAATTTATATTATACAATTAGTATATTATACAACTAAATATATATATGTATATATATATATATATATATATATATATATATATTATAATTATATATAAAAAATATTTTATACTAAATTTTTTCACAAATCTTTACTTAAGAAAGAAGAAAATTTGAAGAAATTTTTTTTAGTTTTTCGTATTTTGATATATTATTTTTTCAATTTTCATTTTTTTATTTGTCTTGTAAATTTTTATCATTAAAAATAAACAGAGACTTAATATATTTATTAAAAAAATTATTTTTACTTTTTAAACCAGTAGTGTATAATAGTATTATCACATGTATTATGAAAGTATATTTATTAACACAAATCTCAATTGTAATCCCCCCAACACACACCCACACGTAAGGATAACAACAAATCTCCATATCTCTCTCTCATTCTCTCTTGATTTTCACCCTCTCCCTTCTCTCTTGATTTTCACCCTCTATATCTCATCTGTTTCAGAATCTGATCACGCCCGCAGTAGCTGAGGATCTTAAGATCATTTCCAACCGATCAAAATCTCAAACAGGGTAAGTTCATATTTGCCCTAAATATCCCTTGTTCTCTATGTTTCGTTAAGTTTTTGTCATCAATATTAGTGAGAACAGTTGAGAAAAGTGTTCCTCTCAACTTGATTAGGATTATACTAAAAGTTGGTGTTATTTGGAAAACTTGTTCTAGATACTTAGAGTTGGACCTCGGTGTTGTTGCTTGATTGAGGAATTGACAGGGGATCGTCGTCTAAGGTAAGGGGAGCTAGCAATATTTTTATACTAGTTAGTTACTTTTAAATAGACCTATAGGACAGAAGATTTGAATATGTGATTATCAGTGCTCAAGTCTTTCTTGCAGGTCTGACTGGTCCTTGAACACTGAATGAATTTGATTGTTTATTTTGACTTAGTGTGATTAACTTAACTGTTTTGAGTAATTAAGTATTGTTTTGATGATTGAAAGATACTTGCATAATATGATTTGTGGATTGAATGAGTATTGATGTGAATGATGGAATGATGAAATTTGAAGCCATACATTTGGGATAATGTATGAGTTGTGCTTGTTTGTGTACATTAAGTATAACACGCCTATGTTTAACAGAGATCCTCAAGCTTCACTGATTATCTAAGTCACATAAACTAAGACATTTGGTGGTGACAAGCTGATGAGAGGGTTCATACACACCGGGATCGCTGGCAGACACTTGATATTGATGTTTGGACTTACTATGATCCTTTCTCTTAGATTCGATGGCAATCTAAGTCTTGGGTGTTGGATTAGTTCTTTCTCTTAGATTCGTTGATAATATAGGTCTTGGGTATTAGATTAGTTATTTCTCTTACATTTGTTGAATCTGTCTTGGATATTGGATTAAATGTTAATCTCTAGTAGGGGCATACGTAATGAGTCTTTCAGGAGACAATAGGTCTATGTGTGACCTATATGTATTGATGTGGTCCATGTGAGATCTTTATGTATTGTGTTGACATGAGTACTTGAAATGGAAAAGAATAACTAGTATTGAAACTTGATACACTAAGCTTTAAGGGAATTTTTATGATTGATATACTTTGTTCTTTTTACATGTATTTAGTATGTTATAAACCTTAAATTTCACTAGCTTACCCTTGCTTTTTATGTTTTTATATGAATTGCGATGATTGTACTATGTACACGAGCAGGTGTAGGTGCAGGTTTTGGAGCACCTTAAAGATGATATGCCCTTAAACTGATGTTCCTTTTGTCTTGTATATACTTTTACATATGTTGTTGTTGTAGTTAAAGACTTTATGACCTTGAAATGGTCTTCCTTTTTGACATGTGGATAGTTTTACATAGTCTGATGTATCTAAACACTTTTTGTAGTACTTTGAACCTTAAATGCATGTTAATACTTTGTAGCAGACAAAAGTTGGTTTAGTTGAGAATTATTTTAGATAGTCTCGCTCAAGCGGGAAAATCTCGCTCAAACGAATTTTATAGAAAAGTTCACTTTGCAAGTCTTACCTGAGTGAGATGCAGCTCGCCTGAGCGAGCCCTTCGTAAACAAAGTAAGGTGCTCTCTAAAATACTTTCGCAGACGAGGAAGTATTCTCGCCCAAGCAGACAGTAGTTTCGCTTAGGCGAAAATTAGGAGTGCTCTCTAGACTATTTTTGTTTAAGTGACAAATTCTCGCTCGGGGGCGAGAGGAATTTTTGCTCGGTTTCGCCCAAGCTAAAAAAATTAAAAATAATAATAATTTTTTTTCTCTTCTCGTCTTCCCTTCTTTTTTTTTCTTCTTATTTTCTTATTTTCTTCTTTTATTTATCTTTTTTATGTATTAAATATTTTATGATTTAAAATTATACTTTGTTGTTTTATAAGAGTTGAATAATAAATGCTATAAAACTTTTGGGCTATTACATCAATACATATAAATCTATAAATAAAAAAGTAATATAAATGAAATTACACTAGTTTCCTATGGATGAATGACTCAGCTCATGTCCCAAAACATTGTACTGATAAATGTTAAGAATTTTGTACTTGATTTCTAGTCTTAATATATAAAAAATTATTTTTTAAAATATAATTAATTTTTATGATATTTAAATATTAGTATGAAAGAAAAAATCTTTACGGAATTGTTTCCAAAAATGTTAGACATGTAAATATTGTTAAGGAATATTTTTTATTATATAGTGTAAATAAAATATTCTAGTTTTTTTGACATATTTATACAAGTGTTTCAACCATTTTGCACATTATAATTCAAAATTTTATCTAGATCAATCTAGTAACATTTTCATGATGTATTTTTAAAGAGACTAATACAGATATTAAGTCTATAATATCTAGTAGCCTATAAAAGGAGTTTTTTGAAAGATAGTTTTTATGACAAGTAGTCTTTTTTCTATTTCATGTAATTTTTTATAGTTTTAATAGTTTTAGTTTCTTGGCAAATTTTACTATATTAAAACTAGTTATTACTTGATAATACTTAAATAAAATAAGCTATTTTTTATTAAAATGTGATACTTTAATATTTTTTTATGATAACCAATTAATAATTAATTTATTGATAGAAACAAGGGTGTATGGATAAAAAGAGTCAAAAATAAAATAAAAAATACCTAAAAATTTAAAAACAATAATTAAAAATTGAATTACCTATTTTAATTTCAATTTGATGATTATTATAAACTAAAATAATTATTTTGAAATAACTAAATTAAATAAATAAAAATATGACTGTTTTTAGTGAAAGTATAAAATAAAATAAAAAATTAATTTTTATGAATTTATATTAATTTAATTATGTAATCACCATATAAATACTTTGCCACATATAGATATATCATATCAGATCTCCGTCATTGACTACCGACCAACAGCACCAATTCTCCCCCGGAAGTTGCAACTAGAATCAAATATTGTTGTTTACATCGTGAAGTCTTCTTTCCAACACCTGTAGACAAATTTTGGCATTTTAATTTTAATTAAATTCTTTAATTTACATAAGGTAATTCAGAAACTCATCTAGATTAATGTTAAAAAAACTGCTACATGTATTTTTGTCGTCTATTTTTTTATTTATTTTTATTTGTTTTTGAAAAATCACTTTTATTTTCTGCTGGCAGATTTATTCATGAAAACACATTTTATAAAAGAGATTTCTCTCCAGAACAGCTTTACTATTATTTTGCTAGCCAAATTTTTTTTAAAATACTTTAACACAGGAAGTTTTTTTTACACACAATAATATTTTCTAATTCTAAGCGAGAGGTAAAGCAACTCAATGGAATTTAGAAAATCAGATAGAAAGATATTTAAAGAGCATCCCTGTTAAGTAATATAAAAATAAAATTCGAACATTACAAATATAGAGAATACAAGTGTTATCGCCCGCACACTTTCATTATAAAAATATTAGTTTTTGATTATTTTGGATTTAGAAAATTAATTTAAATTTTGAACTTTAAAAAAATTGTAATTTTGTACAATTCATTTCAAACATTAACAATGTCAAAACATATTTTTAAGAAAAAATAATATAAAAGTATGTTAAAAGAAAATTATTTGTATAGTACTATAAATTCTGTCAATAATATATTCTTATCTATATATTTATTTATATTGTGTGGAAGAGTTTTATAGGAGTTTCCACACTATAAATTAGAATTTTATCTAGATCACTCTAGTTAAAAAATCAATTCAAGTATATTTCGGTGATGACTTGCCAATGACTGTCATTTAAAACGCTGTTTTGTATTGTATAATATTAAAAAGTTATTACTGCATCTATAAAATTAAATTAAATTGTTATAACGATATCCCAATACAACTTGTTCATCCTATGCATGTTTATCAGTATATTTAACTTGATTTGATTACAGGTCATGGCTTAGCACTGTGTTATTGTCTTTTTCACTGTCAATTCTCATCAAGTAGCACCATGCATTCAATCAATAAATGGATCTTTATAGAGTAAGATATGTGTTGACTAGAATTGTAGGCATAAAAAATGTAATGATTTAAAATTATGTGATATTTAAACATGTAAAACATATAACAATTGATAACTTAATTGACTTATTATAATATATAGGTTTTTATATTTTTGTACGGTATAATATTAGAAAAAACATTACTGCATGTATGAAATTAAATTATTAAAATGATATCTGACTCAAATTTATTTGTTCATCCAAGACATGTTTTACAGTATTTCAGTATATCTAGATTATATACTTTACTTAGATTACTATAATAAACATATTGTTTATAATTAACTTTTTTATAAATTGTTAAAGGGTAATGATACTTTGACACCGTTGGTTTATTACTCCCACTTGACACCGGGGTAATTGTGTCAAAGTATCCTACGTGGCAGGGACAAATTTGGAAAGAGCAATGATTGAAATCTGAAGCCCTAATTTTCATTTTCAAAATCCCACCCTCTCACTCTTTCACTCTCACTCTGTCTCTCACCCTCTCAGTCACTCACTTTCTCTCGATCTCGCGATCTCTATCACTCTCTCTACGCACTCAGCTCTGCTCTCACTCTCTCTACACTGGCTTCATCTCCCTGCTCAAGTCTTCCACTTGGCTTCGTCTTTGCTCTCGTCTTCTCCGTGGTAGATTTTCTTCCGTTTTCCATCAAAAGTTGCTAAAGGTGAGTCTTTTATGAGATTTTTATGCAAAAAGAATTGTTTTTCATCGTTTATATGTGTCTTGTATGATTTTCGTATGGGGTTTAGGGTTTGTGGAGTAAAGGTTGCTTTTTTATGGGGGTTTGAAGGAAAAGGGAATAACTTTATTTGGTTTTTCGTTGGTGGTTGAAGTAAAGTTTGGTCTTTTATGTGATTTTTGTGTAAAGTTTGGATTTTTATGTGCTTTTTGATGGAAAAGGAAGTGTTTTTGGTGTTTTGTTCTTCGTTGTTGCTGGAATATAAAAGGTTTCTGCCTTTAGGATTTGATTTTCGTTGGTGGTTGAAGTAAAGTTTGGTTTTTTATGTGATTTAGAGTGTTCTTCTTCGTTGTTGATGGAAAAAGAATGTTTTTTTGTAAAGGTTTAGGGTTTGTAATGTTTGAATCTGTTTGTTTAGGCAAGTGATGAACACATGTATGTTGAGTCGCCAAAACATGAACTAAGGTGCCCTCTCGTTAAAGAAGGGGTAACCACACGTGTTTTGTCAAACAATAAGTGGTTCTGAGCTTACAAAAAACCAGTGGTTACCCATGTCCTAACGAGGGGACACCTCAGTACAAGCTTTAGCTACTGATGACAATGACAATTATTTTACAAAATTTCACTGGTTATCCCTTCATTAATGAAGGGACACCTTAGTTATAGTTTTGGCGACACACGTCAGTGTTGTTTATGTGTTCATGTGTTCATGTGTATAGTCGCCAAAACTTGAGAGAAGGTGTCCCCTCGTTAAAGAAGGTGTAACCTCTGATTAATGCAGCATTAGAATCATTACTAATGCACACAGGCTAATTTGGTGTTTGAACATTAATGGTTGGAAAGGGAAAAGATGTATTTAATGGTCGTTTTACAGTTTTGTTGTTGCTTCTTAGTGGAAAAGATGTATTTAATTCCATCAATGACGACCTTAACATAGATATTCATAGCCTTGTACCAGTTTCAAGAAAGGGACAATCTCCATTTAAAAGATTAAAGTCAGGAGTGCATTCGAGTTCTCATATGAAATGGCCACTCCCCACCAGCAACTCTAGCAAGAAATCCACCAGCATCCCCAGCACCAACCACAACAATAACCCAGAAGACAGAGGCAGAAGCACCCACCATTAAAAGAACTCGAACAAAGACTCCAGCAAAGAGAATGGTTCTTAAACCCTCTAAATTAGGACCTCCTTTTACCACATACCCTAAGAAAAGAAAAAGGTATGTAAGTGGTGGTTTAAGGAATGTAAAAAGTCGCAACAATTAATTGTTGTTAATGTAAATTGAACAAATTTTTATGGAAGAATTGAAATTGATATTGCATAATCTTGTTATTTAAATTGTTATTTACATATGTGTTAAATGTTGTAACATATTACTTCTTTGGCCAAATGTTGCATCATATTGCTTTAAATTGTTATTTAGTTGCCAAAACGTGAACTGAGGTGTCCTCTCATTAAAACATGGGTAAACCAAGATGTTTTCTAAGTTGACAGATGTTATTTATGCACACATGTATGTCAATTTAACATATTTTGGTACATAAAAGGGTTATGGAAGCAATTCACAGGGTTGTAACTGAAGGACATAAGAACTTAAAACGCCATAATGGTTGTAATGCATTTAGTCACCAAAATGTTAACTGAGGTCTCCCCTCGTTAAAACATGGGTAACCCATGATGTTTTGTAAGTTGATAGATGTTATTTATCCACACATGTGTGTCAATTTATCATATTTTAGTACATAAAAGGTCATCCAAGCAATTCACAAGTTGTAACTGAAGGACATAAGAACTTAAGATGTCAAATTGGTCGTACTGCATTTAGTTGCCAAAATGTTAACTGGGGTGTCCCCTTGTTAAAACATGAGTAACCCATAATGTTTTGTAAGTTGACAGATGTTATTTATGCACACATGTATGTCAATTTATCATATTTTGCATATTTTGGTACATAAAAGGGTCATGAAAGCAATTCACAGGATTGTAACTGAAGGACATATGAACTTAAAATGCCAAATTGGTTGTATTGCATTTAGTCGCCAAAATGTTAACTGAGGTGTTCTTTCGTTAAAATATGAGTAACCCATGATGTTTTAAGTTGATAGATGTTACGTATACACACATGTGTGTCAATTTATCATATTTTAGTACATAAAAGGGTCATCCAAGCAATTCACAAGTCGAAATTGAAGGACATAAGAACTTAAAATGCCGAATTGGTTGTACTGCATTTAGTCGTCAAAACGTGAACTAAGGTGTCCTCTTGTTAAAACATGGGTAACCCCTGATATTTTGTAGGTTGACAAATGTTATTTATGCACACATGTATGTCAATTTAGCATATTTTGGTACATAAAAGGGTCATGAAATCAATTCACAGGATTGTAACTGAAGGACATAAGAACTTAAAATGTCAAAATAGTTGTAATGCATTTATTCACCAAAACATGTACTGAGGTGTCCCCTTGTTAAAGCTTGAGTAACCAGTTGCAGATGCTAACTCCTATGTGTTTCCTAGTGATGTGAGGAGTGACACAAATCCACCAGATTGAACAATATACACCTGTAAAGATCATGTTCGTAAAATATAGCACGAACCCTTTGATGGATGTAACACAAAATACAACACCAGATTCATGGAAATGTGTAAATTTGTATGTAACACGAATCGTTTGTGTTTCGTAGTTCATTGTGGATACTGTTGTTGTTGTATTTTGTTCCTCAGTCGCCAAAGCTTGTATTGAGGTGTCCCCTCGTTAGAACATAGGTAACCACTAATTTTTTGTAGGCTCGAAACCACTTATTGTTTAACAAAACACGTGTGGTTACCCCTTCTTTAACGAGGAGCCACCTTAGTTCATGTTTTGGCGACTCAACACACATGTGTTCATCACTTGCCAAAACAAATAAATTCAAACATTACAATCCTAAAACCCTTACAAAAATCATTCCTTTTCCATCAACAACCAAGAAGAACACTGTAAATCACATAAAGGATCAAACTTTACTTCAACCACTAACGAAAATCAACCCTAAATGCAAAAACCTTTTATATTCCAGCAATGACGAAGAACAGAACACCAAAAAGACCTCATTTTCTATCAAAAAACACATAAAAATACAAACTTTACATGGAAATCAAACGACAAACAAACATAAACATCCTTTTCCATGAAAAATCACTTAAAACACTTACAAAAAACATTCTTTTTTCAACCAAGAACAAAGAACAATAATGTAAATGACATAAAAGAACAAACTTTACTTCAACCACCAATGAAAATCAAACGACAAACGTAAAAACCTTTTCAGATCCAGCATCAACCAAGAACAGAACTGTTAAACGACCAAAAAGACTTCCTTTTCCATAAAAAATCGCATGAAAACCCAAACTTTACACGCAAATCATTCCACAAACATAAAAAAGACATCCTTTTGCATGAAAAATCACTTAAAAGAACAACCTTTACACGTTTTTCCAACATAAACGAAATAAAAAATCAACCTTTTGCTGAGACAAAGAGCACAGAGATGAAGAGTGTAGAGACGTAGACAGATCAAGAGAGCTAGACAATGGACGAAGAGAGAGCGAAAGATACCTCCAATGAATGAGAGAGTGAAGAAACTGAAGAGATTGAAAGAGTGAGAGACTGAAAGAGTGGGAGTGGAGAGGGCGAGAGGGCTTTTGGGATTCTGAAATTGGAACTTTCCACCCTGGATTAAAAAATTATTATTTTTCACCACATCAGCAATGTCAACTAGGAGTATCCTACGTGTGAGTGTCAAAGTAACATTATTTATTGTTAAATTTGTAGAATGGAAATTAATTATGTACTCATATTTTAATTTTATATTTTTCAATTGATGTGTAGTTCCTATTTTCTATTTGTAAATCTGTTAACTATACTTTTTTTTTTAAAATTAGTATACAAAAAAAAATAGTAAATGCAATTAATTCTTTAAATTAATTAATTTTCAATTTTGAAACATCTATTTAAAATTATTTCTAATTTTATAAATAATCACTTCATAATTAATCATCTTTCAAATTTAATTATATTCATTTTTATTAAATTTTAAAACAGAGTATTTTACTAATTCATTATATTACCCAATTAATTTACATTTTTCTTTTATCGCATCAATCAAATAAACAACAAAATTTTCACTCTTTTCTTTTTATTTTCTTCTTTTTTTCTAAATTCAAACAATCTCATTTTTTCCTATTTTTTTCACTCATTTTTTCCCATCCAAGCAAAACATTAGTTGGATTTCTCTTACACTATCATCACAGCACCTCGAATTGGTAAATTGGCTAACTAGAATTTTGAGAAAACACTTCTTAAAATTAGAAACGCCGTTAATTTAATTACTTAATTATGAAAATGTCATCTTAATGCTTAAAACAACCAAAGATGAATCACATATTAAACATTATTCTTGTAATTTCTAATGAATTAAAATAATCCTATTCAAAAACTTTCAAGACTACAAAGATCTATTTTGTAACTGTAAGACTAAAATCACATTTCTTTTGGTTTCAACAACTAAATTAACTCGTACATCTAATTTCATAACTAATTTGAGGTACATTTGATTCATCAAACCAAAAGGATGATATGAATTTTTACTTTTAAATCATTTTCTTTTATTGATGATAATTTGCGTTTACGGAGGAAAACAAACATCCTTATTTTGCCAAAATCTTCAATTAATGTTTCTGATAAATTTTTGAATGGTATTGTAGATTTGGATAGTTAATTTGTTGATTTTGGTGGTCATCGACGGCAAATCACGACGGTGAAGAGTTTGTTTTTATAAACCGAATGACGCTCATTCAGTTTACATTTTTATTTGAAAATGTAAACCGGATGACACCTCATTTGGTTTACAATTTATTTGCAAATATAAACCGGATGACACCTCATCAAGTTTACATTTTTTTTTAAAAAAAAGCGTAATCCGGATGAGGTGCCTTCCGGTTTACTGTTGTTTAATTTTTTTTAAATTAATATTAACGATAGACTTTGACAGATATGGTCAAGACCAGAGGACATGGTTCCCAGCCTGAAGGTCGGACAAGGCCTACAACATCAGTTCACAGAGGCGATCGTGGTGCTTCATTCGGTTCTCCTGTTGGTGGTGGTGATGCTCTTTGTTGGTGGTGTTGATGCTGGTGAGACTGTAGGTTTTCCTGGGGGACCATTTGATGTGTCTCTGTTGGTAAGTTATAATGACCATGTGACGTTGAGACTATGGCACGGTGAGGTAAGATTATGCTACAATTTTTTTGTGAGTTTATGTTGCGTTTAATATGTGAACTTTTTTATATGATTTGTTGTTTTGGCCTCCCTGGGATGAACAAGCATTTTATATTTAGCCTTTACATTCTTATTTATGTGGAACCTACACAGTAAGTTACAAGCTTATGGAAAAACAACTTTAATAGCATTCATCAGAGCAAGGTCCCTATCACTAACAATAACTTTAGAGTACAGATCTCCTCTCAAAAACAACCTTCGTAAATGTTTTCACGTTCACTAGACATCAGAACAAAGGCAACTGAGAAAGTTAAGCGTGTCGATGTCACACCTACAATTTCAAGCAGTGAAGCCTATACTTATTGGTCTTGTATGTGCTATCCATGAACAAGACATTGCTAAATGCGTTTAACAACTTCAAAGAATCGGGATGAGTCCAAAATATATCACTCACAACTTGGCAGGACTCGTGACACCTATTCCAATGAATATATTTGTCATGATCCAACAACATCATCAACTATTGCATTTCAGTTCTTAATCCTCTAACCGGTCTCTTGTATGTATATCTGGTATTATACAACTGTTTGATTGTCATCACATTGTCATCGTTCTTCTCTTTAAGTGTAAGCAATATGTTTTTTGGTTTCACTCGACTCTTTGTCATGTCTACAACTAAAGTGTGTTCATCGAGTCGTAATCTACCAGTATAAGGGTGACCAACCAATGTCTCAATCAATTCATGATTATGCAACCCATATATAACTTTCAAAACCCAACCTTCTTCACCTTTTATTGGTTTGCCACGCAATTTGAATGGACAATCACACTTCCTTGTGTCGGTTATACTCACCTCTAAATATGTTTTGTATTTTCTATATTTTCCACTTCTTTCGCATCCCAACAAGACAAATGTCTTCCTACCTTGTGCTCTAGTCGCTTTCCTAGATCTGAGTATGATAAAAACAAAGCCAAGTCCAAATGCAACCTTGCGAACCCATTGAAGTAACTCATCTCATGTACCAAACACCTACACAATATATCACATTGTTATGTAATTAATTTACATTTCTTAAACATAAATAAATACAAATCATTTTGCCTCATGAGTTGTAAAATCAAGCTGCAGTCTTCTTTCCAAACCACAAAACCACTTTCATGTCCTTTATTTATATCAGATACCTTATTTACTTCCTCTGAATATCTACAAAGAATATCCATATCTATAGCATAACATTTCAACATCTCAGCACAAAATAAATAAATTTTTAAAAATTCAAGAAAATTGTAAATCGGATGGGGTGACGTCCGGTTTACAAGTTTCAAATCGGATTCCACCCCCCCTCAATTTTGCATCCGGTTTGCAATTTATAAACCGGACGTTCGACCATCGAGTTTATATTTCTAAAAGATCCTAAACCGGATTACTTGTCCGGGTGACCTACCGCAACGTTCAAAATCCACGAAAATAAAAAATTTTACCTGGTCGTTGTTCCTCGTCGCCAATCAACACTCCTCACAAGTTGAAAAGTTTTTCTTACCGTTTAATCACCCTCTAAACCTTCAAAAATACCACTGTCGATGATGTATTTGAGCAAAAACGGATATTGTGCTTCACTGTGAATTGCACTATGCGTTGTTTATATCAGAGAAAGACATATCTTTTGGTCATTTTTATAAAGGTAGTTTGGGAATTTAAAATTTTATGGAGGTGCAGGACGAAAATATAGAGGTGGAGGAAGAATTCATCCATTTTGGAAATTTTCGTAAATTCCCTTACCATTTGCATTTGAGTGCACCGTGTAATCCATGAAAGATGGTGTTCGTGGTGGAGTAAAATAAAATCCAACATTGCATGTAATATTTTGTACGAGTTTCATGACACGTACACCTTCATTCTAAAAGTACGCATTTTTATTTATTTATGATTTGAAAACAAATATTTTAGTTATTTTAAATTTTGAAAACTTATTTAAATCTTGAAATTCTATTTAGAAAACAAATATTTATTTATTCTAAAAGTGTAATTTTGTACGATTCAGTTCTATAACATTGTCAAAATTATTTTTAAGAAAAATAAAATCAAAGTATGTTGAAAAAAAATATAATACTAAAAATTCTTTAATTTTCAATATTTACTTTCAGAAGGTAATTCAGAACCCACTTCGATTAATGTTAAAAAACTAATATGCTTTTTGTCCTTTATTTTTTTGTTTATTGTTGTTTGTGTTCTCGAAATCATATTTTCTGGTGGTAGGTTTGTCCATGAAAATACACCTTTAACAGAAGTCCTTTTTGCACAAGAAATTTCAAAATCTATATTATTTTCTTTCATATAATTTAATTTAAAACATCAATTAAATATATTTTAAAAAATATATATTAAAAAGAGATAAGTATTACAGACTCCACTCTCACTAACAGTAGACCTTTTTTAACATATTTTTAAAAAAATTCAATTTTACAAACTTAAAGTTATCAATAACAGATATCTCTATCACATCTATTAATAAAAAATATATTTTACCAATACAAATTTTAATACATATAAATTATAAGTCTATATATATATAATACAAAAATAAAATTTTAACATTGCATATCATTTCTATAAATGTATTGATATTTAAGAATACAGTGCAGTGATATCGAAAGAGATGGAAACATTCATCGCATCGATATACTTTCATTCAAAAAGTACTATTTATGATTTGAGTCTAAAAATATATGTTGGTTTCATTGTTAATTTTAGTGGTACAATGTATTGATATTTAAGGATAGTGCAGTGATATGGAAAGAAATGAAAAAACTTCATTCTACATATACTTTCATATTAAAAGTATTAAAAGATATTAAAATTATTAAAAGTATGAGTTTGTAGTTTTATTTACTTATTTATTTATTAATAGAGACTAATTTAGAATATAATGATATAAGTCACTAAAATTTTAATCTTAGTAACTAATATTAAATATCAATTATCTTAACTTAATTGATCATTAAATTCATTTTTATTTTGTAATTATTTACCTATCAAAATCTAATTTAGTGACTATCTTAATCATATTAGCAACTATTTTATTTGAAAGCTAAAATTTGGTCTCTAAATAATTTTTTCTCTAAATAGTTTTTCTTATACTGTATAATTATGAAAAATAGAATAAAAAATTATTTTTTAAAATATTTTTTATGACAACTTTTTATAAATTAAAGTAAATATTAAGATAGTTTATGTTCAATCAAAACTTTAAGTAGATAAAAACATAAATATTAATAATTATTTACACTAATACAAATTCTAATTAATTTAACTTAAATGTAGTCAAGTTCTTTTACATGAGAATTTTTTATTTACCATTTAAAAAGATATACATCATTTAAAAGTATTGGAGATGGGATAAACAAAACATATCATACTTTCCAAAAAGTTTATTAGGTGTTTTGATTACCAGATAATTAAAAACATGACAACTTTTTTAGATATTCAATTTAATATAAATAAATAGTCAATATAACTTTTATAAATAAAAAGATCACAGTTAATAATATAGTAGGATTATACTATGAGAAATAATTAATCTTTTTGAACATTAATTTAATATGTAAGGGTTATCCTTTTCATTTATATAAGATGACCTTTTAGTTGAGTTTTAAGTTTAAAGTTTCCTGCAAAAGTAAATGAATAAGTAAATATTGTTGTTTTTTATGATCTTTTTTAAGTACCACTTGTTAACTCAAAAAAATAATATAATGGGATTATAAATTTTAACCCTCCAACATAATTTTTTATATAGTTTAAAGTCAACCTAGAATGTCTCATTTCATGTGATTTGACTGAAAAAAAGTGTTTTCTATTTTTTAAAGAAAGTTTAGTATGATTACAGTCTCGAACAGTTATTCTGTATTATAAGTATTATATTATTCGAATAACTTGCACAAGGTACATATGAACTAGACCCATTTTTAACATGTTCATTATCAAGAGTAAGTCTGTGAATTTCTGAGTGTACTTTACATCCTTGTTTTATTTCCATGTATAACTCAGAATTTCTGAGTGTACTTTACATCCTTGTTTAATTAATTTATATTATATAATTTAGGGTATATTATACAACTAAAAATATATATAAATTAAAAAAGTATCTGATATAATACCATAAACTTCACTACACTAACCGTACATCCTCTTATAATATATTAATTAAAAGTTTTATTTTTACTTTATAAACAAGTGTTATCACATGTGTGACTCCCTGTACCTCCAGACTCTTTCCCGTGCTTCTCTCTCGCTTTTTCAAAAATCTTTCTCTTCTTTCTAGTTTTTCTTCATCCATACATCATCTGTTTTAAAATCTAAATATACCCTGCAGTAGCTAAAGAGTTAAGGATCATTTCTAACTGATCAAAATCTCAAACAGAGTAAATTCATGTTTGCTCTAAAGATCTCTTATTCTCTATTTTTCGCTAGGTTTTTGTCATCAATATTAATGGGAACAGTTGAGAAAAGTGTTTCTCTCAACTTGATTAAGATTATACTAAAATTTGGTTTTGTTCTGATAACTTTTTTCTAGATCCCTAGATTTTGAGATTAGCATCTTTATCGGGTGGAGGAATTGTTGTAGAGATCTTCATCAGGTAAGGGAAGCTAGTAACTTATTTTAGTTATTTACTTTCAAATAGAACCCTAGAATAAAAGACTCAGATATATGATTATCAGTGCTCAAGTCTTTCTTGCAGGTCTGACTGGTCCTTGAGCACTGATTGAATT
>Ga0209489_100915_pt1 | contig 59019 bp, 28 predicted proteins | sample SiratrowhiteBW_FD_187527 | JGI IMG/M metagenome (GOLD analysis project Ga0209489, IMG submission 187527) | Root nodule microbial communities of legume samples collected from California, USA - Siratro white BW (SPAdes) (version 2) | ecosystem: Host-associated > Plants > Roots > Nodule | place... | reverse complement strand
TTTTTTATAAACAATTATAAATATATACCATAAATCATGTATAAATTAATTATTTCAAATTAAACTAATATTTAAAAATACAATTAACTTATCTTATTATGTAATTAACTTATTTTTATCTACCATCTAAAAAAATATATGATTAGTTTCTCTTATCTAAGAATTAAAAAAAAAAGTTAATAATTTTTTTTATAAATTTTTTTAAGAAAAAAATTTAATTATATTTTATTTATCTCTAAAACTAAATTTTAAGATATATTATGTTTTTATTCTAAAACTATTATTATTTTTAACTATTTTACTAATCTATTTATCTTATATTTTTTCATTCTATTTAATTTGAATTCTCTATCTATAGGTCACAAAAATATTAAAACATTCATTAATCACTAACGTATACAACTCGTTACTCACCGTAATCTAAATTTAAAAATATATTTAAAAAAAATTAAAATAAAATAAAAGTTCTCTCTAAATTTTATAAATAATTATAAAATTCAAATGAAAATAATAATTCATTTGAATATTAAATCCATAATAAATAAATAAAATTATTTTTGAATTAGTATAAAAAACAAAAACATTAAGTTACAACCACACATCAAAATTAAAAAATTAAAACAATTTTTTTTTTAACAAAACACTTTATATGGAACTAAATAATAACAATAACAATTGAAAAAAAAAATAACCGAAACTATTCGAAATAAATTAAGATATTATACCAAAAAAATGGAATAGTGATGAATTTGTTAATTTTCATTTTCATTTTTCATTTCATTTAAATAATACATTAGTATTATCCTGTTTACATCTTAATATGATATCTAACACTGATTTTATATATCTCAATAGTATATCATAATTTTTTTCCACATTTTCATTTAAATGCGTAAACTAGTTTTAATTTGAAAAAACAAACAGTTTTCTTTTCTTTTTTCTTTGTATTTATCTTCTCAAACAGACTTATAATCACATGTGATAAATAGATTTTGTGATCTTTAATATAGTTTTCTTTCTACATTTAGTTAAAGAATGAAATTTCTATTAAGAACAAAATTACCTTTGATTTTATATTTTTCTAAACACGGTCGAAAATATTGATAAATTTTTCTTTAAATTTATTTAAAAATCATGAATTTAGTTTTGTTAACAACAAAAAAACAGAGGATATACATAGAATGAATGTTAAGATACAATACATCTTCTCTTTCACATTTTAAAGGATACACCAATAAAGATATATATATATATATATATTTATATGAACAACATTCTAACTATTATTTTATTTAAGTCTTAACAGAATATGTGGACTTAAAAAACTTTCTCGGTTGCTTGTTTATTCACATGTTTTATATGGGGAGTAAATTGGTGGCAAACCACACACCATTTGCTTACTCTTGAGTTGATTTAAACATTTACAGTTTAAATGACCATATATGTAATGTGACAACCAACTTTCTTCATCAATGCAAATGGTAGATAAACATTAAATTAAAGCAAAATTTAAATAAATTTTAAAGGTTTTATTCTTTGATAAGGGTGTCTTTGAGTAACAACCTTTGCTTAAAATCATAGATTTCAATGTAATTTTGTTGCATAGTTATAGTGTAGTCTTTTTCTAACAATTATCCCATACTAAGAAAATTATTTTTCATTATTTGGGTACACATACATCATGCATATATGTTACGTTATCAATTTATTTTTTCTGAAGAGCGAAAAATAAAATTAATGTTAGCAAACATAGTATTTCTTTTAACATTTGGATTAATATTTATCAACTATCCCTAATCTCTATTGTTTGTATGTGGTTTGAAGTTGTGACTCTTGAAATTGTTTGGAAAACAATTTAAAAAACACACCGATGCATCAAAACTCGAGCCTTGCTACTTGGAGATTCTTGAAACTCAACTTTTAACAGCCTAGTCAACTTCTTCAAAACCCAAGAATGACATCCATCTTCAAATACCAATCCTGATAATAATGCTTCAAAACAGGATACACAGAAAATGAATGTTGAGAAACAAGAGACTTCCTCTTCTCTGTACATCTTCACCGAATGTCTACACAAGTTTTGGATTAAACAGTAACATATTAACTTTCTTTAAACATATTAAAGAAAACACAGTTGCTAAATAAACAAAAAAAGAAAGCTATTTTGATTCTTGGAATTTGATAAGTAATAAATGTTCAAGGACTATTAATTAGTGTGCTTGTTTCGTTGAACAATGTTTTTCCACTTCCCAATACCGAAAAGGAAAAGGAAGGTTGAATTATCCCTTGGTTGAAATTTTCTGACAAAACAGTAACGCGCCATCCAACAGATATATATTTGGGGTGTGACTTACTTGATTTTTAGTTAAAAAAATCGAATCCAATTAGATTCATCTTGAACAATGGTTCTATTTATTTAGTTGTGAAACGTCAGAAAAAAAAACATTACACTATTGGCTTCTAGTGGGAGATTCAGATGAGTTGACTCTGATGAAGAAGAAAGAGAAAACACAAAATAAAAAGTGAGAAAAGTGACGTGATATTCAGTGGAAAGATAAGAAGGAACGATGGAGATAGAAAATAGGAGAATATAAGAAGAAAGTGAAACGAGCACGAGAAGTTTTGGGTATAAAGAGGAATGAATTAATTAGGTCTCGTGATTTCTCATACCACACTCACACTACCATTGACTAGATTTGAATGAACAGAACATTCACTTGTTTTCACACACACATTCATGAATGTTCCCATCACATCATTTAAAGGAAAAAAGTCAAAGCAATTTTGGAGCGTTCACACACTCTGCTGTTTTCGGCATCGTACCCAATTTCAATAGTCAACATTTCCAAAATTTATATATTTGTATAATTGATAATAATTTTAGACAATCAAAATCAAAATACTCAATGCTTTCAATCTCAATAGCCGGAAAATTTTCAATGATATTTCGTAATAAAAAGGTTTTCATATTCCTTAAGATATATTTGCATATACACGCTAATTAGCGAAAGAAAATTAACGAGAGAAATACGAAACAAGTATTATAATAGAAAAACAATATAAAATTAATTTTAAAAACAAATAAACGTTTATTATGCTCGTTTTGTTTTGTTCCTAATTTTCTTAATATACAACAAAATAAAACAAAAATTGAAAAGAGAAAAAACCTAACTATGAACAACAAGGCGCTTTCCGGCCTCAGCGCACGTCAGAGCTGCCTCATTTCTCAAATTCCGAAAACGGTGGCGCGTACACCTCGCTCGAATACGCGGAAGATTTCTCCGTCGGCGGAACCGAGGCGAAGCGCTCGGAGAAGCCTTTGTAGCAGTGACCGTCGTCTTCGGCAGCGGTTCCGTCGTCGAAGTTGAGCGCGTAGCTGAGCGGATCGTAGCGGAAGGAGCCGTGCCTCTTGGAGTGGTTACTGCTGCTGTTGTTGAAGCGGCGAACGAAGGCTTTCCAGTCCCTCATTGCCTTCCACCGCCGGTACCACCACCGCTCCTTGTTCGCCGGAGACAGCACATCCTGCCACCACGTCGATGATGACTTTTCGGAGGGGAAGCACGGCAGGCAGAGGAACATGCAGCGTCGGTTGGCGACCGCGATCCGCACCGCGCCTTCGCCGGACTCGGTGACGGTCGCCGGCGATAACACTGTCATATTAGCCGGAGAGAAAGGGTTTGGGTTTGGACTTTGTGGGTTTCTCCGTGAAACGAGTGAATGAAAGTATAAATAGTGTGACGGTTTTGAGAGTGTAACAGAATCGCGGAATTTCCGCTTTTATCAGTAACGGGTGCTGAGTAACTGGCACCGGGAAATGCCGGTTCTCCTCTTATACTCACTGAAACAGTATTTTTTTTTTAAATTAATTAATTAATTATTAGAATAATATATAATACTTCCTTTGGTTTTTATATTAAACATGTTCTATCATCCTTCAGTAATTTCAGTTATAAAGTAATTATTATATATGATAAGATTATTATATTTTGGAATAATTAATTTTTAAAGAGTGTTAGTAATATATTGTGTTCAACTGGTCAAAGCTTATTAAATGAAGACAGAAAGGTAATACATAAAATAAAATAAAATTCATGATGTAACTAAACTTTGAGACTTTCCACCAATCTTGAGTCACGTTAGAAGTGCAGTCAAAATAGCTCGTTATACATTATATTAATAATTAGTAAAAAATTTACATTAAAAAGTGTATTAAGAATGATCATGTATTTTTTTATTACTTACTCTTTATTGATAGTAATAATACTTTTAAAATTATTTTCCATTAATAATTTTTTATCTCGTATAAATATTTATCAATGCATTCTCACATGCATGTTAATTAATAATATTATCATCTAAAATTAATTAATGCAATAGAAGTTATGAATTAAGATTTCATAGAAGAGCCCCGGTCTGTTTTTAAATTGAAGTTTATAAATAAGAATAATAGTGCTTATTTTTAATATGAATATTAACTCTGCTGATTATTTATGGATGTTTAAAAAAAGAATTTTAAGCTATGATGAATTTATAATGAATATGATTATAAATAAATTATATCTCATTCCTTATCTAAATAATACATGTTTCTTTTCCTTTTTTCTTTCTCGTCTCCTTTTCATTTGGAATTCCTTTTTCTGTCAAATTTAACTAGTATAAAATTGAAAAATAACACGTAAAGTGATAAAATAAGGGTTTATTTTCTTTTGATTAAATTTATATATATGTATTGATTCAAATTACTTGGAGATGATTTGAACCTTATACAATTGATTTCTTAACGAGGAATTAACTTTCTCTTTTCAAAGACAAGAGACTTTCCTTAAACAATAGTAAGTAAAGAATAAATACGAAAATAATACAAAAGCTAAAATAATACTATTGTTAATCTTGGTCAAACTCACACATATTTATTTCATTTTATACTTGTTTTATATTTTAATTATATGATTAATTAATTTTGTAGTTTACAGTTAATTAATTGTTACAAGATACATGAATTTTTTTGTGATTATATATGATCTTATTTTATAGAAAGAAATTACCAACATTGTTGTCTTCGTAGGATCCATGTTTGAAGATTGAAACGGAATAATGGTATATCTATATTTCTGGTATCAAACAAAAGAATACTCTTCCACTTATGAACAAAATAAAGCACCTGAGTATAATCTTAATTCCCTTATAACGAATATCTTTCAATTTTCAAGGACCTTATAAACTATTACATATAATGCGACTAAAGAAGAAGGTTGGTGGAAAAATGCAAAAAAAAAATGTCATTAATTATTATAAAGTCCAAAATCACAACAGATAGTTGTCAACAAAACCATATATATTAATATGTTCACGTGGCATGCTTTGAAATATTAATATGGTTTCCAAAGATTCATAGTGTGCATTGATCATTTAGTAAGATTCTTGTGTAGGTTAGGAGTTTGATTGTGCTGCATGTTCTAATAATTTAATTATACATATATCACAGATTAACCATCAACCCAAATAAAAGTATACATCATACATTACTCGTCAACATAAATTTAAATTATTGAGCAATGATTAGGTATATATTTTAGTATAGTAAACATGCACACACAGCTGTGATTACAAGAAAATAGCAGCCAATAATATGAACTGCGTGCCAAATCCAATCCAAAACTAATGATCATGTAGCTAAGTATTCAATTATGTATATATGATATGATAGTTAGTATTTCATTATAGGACTAGTGGAGTATTTTATTATCATTTTCATGTGTTTAGCTATTATTACTTATATTTTTACGTACTATTCAAAAATATTAGTTATTGAGCTTGGAAACAATTATATATTGTAGTTTCATATTTAATTATCCTATAAATTATCAGTATTATATATATAAATATATATATATATATATATATATATATTAAATATTTGAAAAGCTCTTTTGAAAATATGTTTTAGAAAATTTGTTCTAAAAAAAATATTTTCGAAAATGCATTTTGAAAGATATTATATATGTTTTAAAAAATTTATTTAAAAAATCCTGTTTTAAAAGACTTATTTAGAATATATTTTATGCGTTGCAAAAATTTTCTTTCATGAATCTTATTTAAAAATATTACCTCGTTATAGAAAATGCATTCTCTAATGTATTTCATAAATTTTAAAAAATAAATTATGAAAAAAATTTCAAAATAAATAATTCAAAAATTACTTTAAAAAAGAGTAAAATTATCATTTTAAAAAAATGTAGCAGTGTAGATTCAAATTGAGGGTGCGAGAAGCAACTGTCCAAATAATTTTATATCGGTCTAGATATTAAATGGCTTGTAATTTCCATTCTAGCATGCTTTTATATTGGAGTAACTCTCTCCTTTAGCTTGTTTGAGAAAAAAATGTACAAAATAATCATTTTAAATATAAAATTTAAAATAAAATATGTAATTTTTAAAATTTGAATCATATTAATAGAATTAATTTAATTTTAAATATAATTATTTGAAATGTAAATTATAATAATATATATGTACAAAATATCTTTTTAATATTTTTAAAACATAATTATTATTTTGTAAAATAAATCAAATCATTGATTTATGGGACTAGCCGCCCTAAGTGCCTATATCAATGGATCAAACAAAAAAAATACCCTCCAATCTAGATCATAAATTATTTTTTTTCTAACTTCACCTGTTTCATGAAGTTGTATTAAACATACTTACATAGAATAAAATGTTTATCTACATAAAATAATTACTTTTATTCTATAACAGTCAAATAGTAAATATTTTCTATATTGATTTATCAAGAATTAGTGTCAAAAATACTTTCTAAATTGTTTCTCTTATTAATATTGACACTTTTTTTTTTTATCAGGGAAGGAACAAAAAAATCACTGCCCGCTTTACAACGTAGACATTATTTACCATACTTAGATCTTATTAATTATCTAAAACGTTAACAGTATTCATAATTTTTTTGAAGTTCTTTAACTTTCTAGATTAAAGATACTAAAAGTATTCTAAATAATATTTTTTTAAATCTTGTTCTCTTATTTGATGAATCTAAAAATGATTTTTCTACCATTTCACTTTTACTTCAAAGCATTGATACTCATTTCATTTACAACATTCACTCATGAAGAAACTTTTGAGGACTAGTGTGTCCTCACTCACTCATCTCTCTGTTGTGATTTTGATTTGTGATTTCATATTCTTAGCAAAGTCAATGAGTTGTATCACTTTGATGCTATGAAATCATCACTAATATTCAATAACCATGAGAATAACCAACATAATTTAATCTGGGGCGAATATTGTGGTGACTGAACTTTGGATCCCCATAATCCACAGCCTTTATCACCATGGCTTCACGCCTTCCATCATGCTCTTGAACTGCACCAAACACAATCTCATTTGTCTCACAGTTTTGCTCATAATAGCCTTGAGGGCTGGAAGAATAACGTGTGTGAACTTGGTGCTGGTGTTGGACTTTGACCTGCTGGTGCTGCTGGTGTTGCAACTTGGGAAGTTGTTGTTGATGATGTTGTTGTTGTTGAAGTTGGTGATGTTGTTGTTGAAGTTGTTGATGATGTTGATGATGATGTTCTTCATAGTCACCACCCTCCCACCTGTTGTTCAAGTAGCCCCTACTTGGCTTGAACTGCTGTGGTTTTTCCAGCTCTTTGGTCATGATAGGGTAGGTTTCTCTAGGTGTTGGTGTTCTGGTTTCTATGGAAGGAGGTTCATCTTCATCAGGAATCACAAAACTCTCTTGCATGGGCCATGCATTAGGGTGTCTGTTAGCATACTGATACTGGTTGTATTGCACTGGCTTCCTTTTGGATCCTGTGAACAAGCCACACAAAATTTCACTCATGCATGAACCAGAGTTCAGGAATAGCCTTCCAAGAGAAACAAAGAAGCCCTCATCTTGTTTCTCAAATTCATCTTCATTTGGAATCAAAGGAGGCCTGAATGACTTAGTTGTAGCAGAAGGGGGAGGCCTTTGCATTTGCTGTGCTGCAAATGCAGCTCCTTTGCCCCTTGGAGGGGCTCTTGGATCCTGAAAATCAAATAAGCTTATCATATTTCACAGTTTATAATATGAGTTAAATTTTACATTGTCATCCAATCAAAATTCTTAGTATGATTTTTAAACTCAAGAAGTTTGCATACATGATGGTCATGAATAATAACCATGTAAAACACTTCCACATAGATATACGTGTACTATTTATTTGACTAAAGTACACTTTTAGTCTCATTTTTTTTTTTCTTTTAGTTTCTTCCCCCATTAAAAAGTTTCACTTGGCCTCTTTTTTAGTGTTTTTATTGGATCAAATTGGTCATTCTGTCTACTTTTTGTATTATTGGTGTCAAATTGGTTCACAATATTCATTAATGTGGCATCTGTCACAGTTTGTTGCATGTCACCACCAACTTAGGCTAACAGATACTTTAATATATCAAGAGTAAGATGATTTGTTTTTTCTTAGACTTCAACCGAACTGAAATGAAAAAGTAAGATGATGACCATAACTATATCTCAACCTATTTACTCTCATACTATAACATGTTCAACAAACAATGTTCTGTTCTGTGATCAAGAATACAGAAAACATATTCAACTTTAGTACACAAGTGGTTGTTTAGAACTTAAAAAGGAGTCCACCACCAAGGAAGAGAGTTATACCTCAAAACCAAATGTTGTTTAGAAATTTACAGGTTCTTAAACTTGATACAATGGTTCAGGAAACATGCCACAGAAGTAAATAATTAGCATGAGTTACTTACAGCCTGAGAAGAAAACATAGCTCTCACCCTCCATTGCAGCAATGCTAACATATAGCCAAAGAATCCAGCAGCAACAAGCACAACTATTCCTATAATGTTAACACATAGCTTTTGAAGATCAACATGCTCTAAGATTTTAAAAGGATAAAGATACATAAAGGAGATCATATTACAAGGAATCATACCTAAATTGAAACTATAGTCCTGTTCCTCATAAGTAGTACAGTCCTCTTGATGGAGTTGGATCTCTCGAATTGCATGGTTTCCTCTATCCACCACCAAAAGAGAGCAGCTACTACCAACATAAACTACATCAAAGTCATTTGAAAACTTAGCATCCTCACTTGGACCATCAACATGGCCTCCTGCATGGCCCCATTTTCCACCTGCAATGGTGGTAACACCTGCACAAAAGGCATGTGATAGAGTTTAGCACATTAAGAAAATTAAGTCACATGTCATTCAAGAAATGGTCAGAATCACAGTCTTGGACCATACAATAATTTAACGTTTGAGAAATTATTTCGTGGCTCAGAATCATTTAGTCTTGGACCATATAATAATGTGATAGAAAGATGGAATCCATAAGGAGGTTAAGAACAGTATAATTATGTAAACAAACATAGATGGTCTTCTATTTTGAGAATTTCAGCATATTGGTTCACTCATTTCATTCTTAAGCAGTTTGAGAGTCCAAGGAATTTTGTGTATATACCTTCATCACTGATTTTTCTGATAGCCATATTCAATGTGTCTGCTATGTAAATATTCCCTCTGTCATCCACTGTAAGCCCTCTAGGGTGGTTCATTCTAGCTTCTCTAGGCCTCCCATCTATGTGCCCAATATACCCTTCGGAAGATCCAGCAAGCAATTTGGGTCTGCTATCTGTGGTTCATCCATTCATTACGGCAAAATCAAACATAATAAAATGCAAACAAATTAGCTATAATATATCTCCAATAAAGAGAGGAGAATTTCTTACAGATTTTCAATCAACTAGACTTAAATTTTTTACAAGTTTGGCTTATTTTGATAGAAGTTCAAGTTATTTGTTAAATATCAATGAGTTCATAGTTGACAGTGTTTTATATGGTCTTATGTCACAGACTCTAAAGATAAGTACTCAGTTGGATGCTGAGAAAGTCTATCTAATCATGTCAGCAAGCTGAAACAAGTCTAATTCAGAGGACAAATCATATATGTTTGTTTATTTTGATGTAACAGATGACAAATTGAATTATAATGGATATGACATTTAAATATTATGAAAAAAGAAGAGCCAACAAAAAGGTAAAGGACTATAGTGGGGTAAGGAAGCAAAAATGAAGTTCTGTGTTTCAAGATTTGCACTTTTTTTTTTAGATGTTTTTTATTCATTTGAAAGTAAAAGAATGTGCAAGCATATTATACTTTGTTTTGGGTGGCTAAAGGTACGTGGTACCTTAAAAAACTGAAGCTTCTGCTTAACAAAAGTTCATCAAGAATCCGTAAAACAGCCTAGTAGAATCAAAAGGTGTCCCGGGAATGAAGCAAAGTATATGAACAAGAAAAAAAAACTCAAACAATACACATTCTTAGAAAACGAATACCTGAATTTCGAATCTAATATTTTGGACAAATGAAGCAAAGTAAAGCAACAATGCCAAAGTACTTTAATTTTCTATAAGCCAACCAAGAAAAACCGAAGAGGAATGTATTTGAACAAAAGGGTATAATCAAGCTTAGAAGATTTCAGCAAAGAAAGCTTACGTCTGGACATTGAACCAGAGATCTTGTAGATGTTACTGTTCTCAGAATCCAGCACAAGAAATTCACCATTTGGAGATATTTGCACTGAGTGTGGCTCAATTCCAAGCTTACTTCCATCAAATACTGTTTCCACATTGTAGTCACTCTCAAATTTAACCATGGAACGACTATGTTGTACTGAGAAATGATTCCCCATCAAGAAACAATATGTTAGCACTTTGAAAATACAACTAAATAGTGTATGCATCACAACGTAAAAATTATACAATAACATTTAATCATAAATTGTTATATATGTATGTATGATAAAGACATGGACTTTTATGACAATTTTCTCAAAACAATACTTAAGATGATGATTTCTAATAGCCGAACATGTACTAAAACTTTTTATAGGATTTTGTTTGGAAGAATGAAATTAATTTCTCTTAACTTATGCTTAAGTTAAAAGTAAATTTTCTTTTAGGAGCTAGCTTTAGATATAAATTAATTTAGTCCAAACATGGTATATTTTAAGAAATGAACTTAATGTAAGATCTTTACCTCTACCAGGTTTGGTTGTGGACTTTACACTTAGTGACCATAGCCATTTAAGAAGAGCAGAAACCACATTGGAAACAACCCCAGTAACAACTTCTGCATGTCACATAAAATTTAACTCATGAGCAAGAAAACTCTAATGGGAAGAAAATTTAACTGAAGGAATTGGTTTAGACTCAAGAGCTTGTTGCACTCACTAGCAGGAGGTGGTGTGGCTGAAGTTGGAGAGAAGAGACAAAGCACAAGTACAAAGGCAAAAAGCAGCACAGAACAACAACTCCTACTCATTGTTCCCTTGCTTCAGTTAATGTGAAATGCTCACACATGACACATAATGAATGTCTAATATACAAGGCTATGCATTTTGAGAAGAGAAACAAACCACAGTGCAATCCTCAAAACTCTTCTTCACATGAAATGAAACGAGTCCCCACCCTTTTCAGAAAAAAAAAAGTAAGGATTAGGAAGATAGAGAAACAAACAAGACTTGTAGTGGTGACAAAGACATGTCAGAGAGGCAGAGGAGACAGAATTTTAGAACTGATAGTGAGATGGAATCATATGGATTTGTGTCTTAGATTGTCGTGTCTTTTTAACAATACTCGACAAGGTGGTTCCACAAAGCTTGCATTTATAGTATAAATTTCTCATTTCAACTTTAACTTCAAATAAGTCACCACATACCATTTTTTACATTCAATGCTAGGATTTTGTTCACATATATGCATATTCAAGATTCAATCACATGTGAATCATCCATGATTTATAGACTATGAAAGTACCATGTAATGAACTATTGATTAATGTTAAGTAATCTCCTGTTAATCATCTAGGTGTCATATAAACTTATAAAATATGAAACTATATCATATGAATAAGATGATTGTGTGAGTCACGTTTTTGTTGTTGATTTTACTATATTTACCATATTACTCACTGAAACAATAGCTCAAGATTCAAGATTACTTAGGATAGGCTTTCACGAGATTTGATATATCACGATCACAGTTCAAACTTCAATGTCAGTGAATGTTCCCTCAATGTGATTTCCAACCAGCATATGGCATATGAAGCATTGTTATTTCTCTTAAACCAATGCACAAACCATTACAAACTCCTTAATTTATTTCATTTCATACCTAACTACTTGCGTTGCTGCTAAGCTATAACATTATTCCTAAACGATAAGTGCAAGGTAACCCAAAATAAAGGCCAAGTTATGGATCCAATACTACTGAATATTGTGTGACATCAGAGTAATCACGAACACCAAAGCAAGAGATAACTTCCCTTTTCTTTTCTTTTCTTTTCTTTTCTCTTTTTCTTGCATGAATACATGTCACCTTGCTATGTGCTTCTTTGGTTTAGATTTCCTACTCAATACTAAGAACATGTTTATGCTTTTGATTATGTGTGCTTTCAATATAGGAATTTTCTTTTGCAAGTTCTTCGAATCTGATTTTCATTTTGTTGTCTTTAGTGGTCAAAATAGAAACTCCCCTTCTTTTCTTAGTCAAGTATCGTCCAATTTACGCTTCTTGTAACTATTACCAATCATGAAAGTGAAGTCTTTTGGTGTATCATCATTTTGAATGAAGTTAGTGTGCACATGCATAATTATAGGCTCCACATTGCCCAGTTTTGTAGTCAAAATAGTCTGAAATATTTAGATAATAAATTATTCTCACATTTTCTAAAATTTGTATTGATTGTCCACAAATTTTTAAATCACATATTTTTTTTAGGAATTGAAGTGTAAGCTGAAAGTTTTATATTGCATAAATTAAAACCAATATTATGATTTTTATATAATTAATATTGATTTTTTTTTTTATATTTCTCCTCTAATTCACACATATTTTTAATTGTTAATTTACACTAATATTCCTTATTTATATATAAAAAAATAAGAAATAAGAAGTAAGAGCACAGACCGAAAATACAAAGTAAAAGTTTTCAAAGAAATTAAGAAATGATGGATTAGCAAAGAAAAAGGTAAAGAGGAAAACTTAAGAAACGAAGAACATCATCTTTCTTAAGATTCCCAAATTTCTTTTAAGATTCTAAGAATTCACTTTCTTTTCTTTAGAAAACAAAATGTTAAAAGCCCTATCCGTTACCCGCGTTAGGTACAATATTTTCAGTAAAAAAAAAATGCTTAAAAAACTAATTAAAGATATATATTGTTTAATCAAATTGTTAAGAAGTTGCCACTTACAACAAAGCCAAATGAAATTGCCTTTGCGCAGCTTTGAATAATGTCAAAGTTAAAAAATATACACACTTATAACTCAAATTTGAATATTTCGTATATTTAATTATTTATTCTTTTATCGACATATTTTTTCGTTTAATTTTTTTGGACGAAATGCTACATTTTTAGTTCTTTATATGTTGTTGTGTTACGTTTTGGTATGTTAAAAGTTCCAATTAACCTTGTATCCATTATCAGGATTTTAAAAAACTCAATTTGATATTTTATTTCAAAAAAATCAATTTAGTTTTTTATATTTTACAAAATATTCAATTTATTTTTTAATTAAACCATTAAATAGGTCAATAAAAATGTCAGTCAATTCTAATCTATCTAATGTTTTCGTTAAAAAAATTAAAATGAATCCTTTTAAAAACATAAAATATTAAATTGAAAAAAGCAACCAACAACACAACCTTTCTTTAAAAATTATAAAAATAACCACTTTTATACTAATTAAGAACTGTACTTAAAATTCATTTAATATTCTTGTTTTCATCTAATAAACAGATATTTTTCTTAAATTACGTTCAAATTATATTTATTGAGAACAATGTTTACAGTTAAAAAAATAAGAGTCTTTTTGAAATAGTAACATCAAATAAGATTTAAGAAATTAAAGTTTCTTGATATATAAATGTATCAAATTTGACTAATATACACAATGTAAAATTTGTGAAGGGAGAATGGTTGCAGCTGAATTTGTTCATGCATCCGTGGCTTGTCATTTAAGAAATAGAGATAATTTCTTTGTCATGAACAGTTCCAAATAGTAATATTTGTCCTTTTAGAATTTGAAATATCAAGACATAAATACAAGTCTTAAATGTGTTCACACTTCACATATCAAGTGATTGATTCCTTATATTTCCTTCTTACTGGTTTACCTATTCATGAAGTTTTTATTCAGAAACAGTGTTCATAAAACACACTCTCTGTAAGTGATCCATAGCAGATAATGCATAAGATATTAATTGTCATATACATGTCATGTCATCATAAACACATGTCATATCATCAGTAATTGGTAATAATAACTATCATTAAAATTTTTGAAAGTTAGACAAAATTGTCGTATTTGGAGCTTCACCCTACCAAACTATCAGAGATATTAACTCTTTTTTTCATGAAAGTTTTCATGAAAGAGTCGTTATAGTACTGTTGAAATCTTGAACATGATCTATACATGAGATTCATGCTTAGAGCAAGAAAACAAAAAAGAGGCTACTAGACACTAGGGGAACTAGTCCCTACAGACAGCTTATTTATGTACCAAGAAAATTACAAAACCAGAGGTGAATATAACAGGTTGGCAGCACTTGTCAAGAAGCTTGAAGAAGGGTGTCACTATACAAAATGCCACCATTTATCATCACTATGTGTAAGGTTGAACTACCATGGAATATCACTAGTCACAAAACTAAACTAGATATAAGAACTACTATAGCCAAAACTATTTCATACATGGTAGATCATGCCTACCTCTAAGGTAGATGCATGAGGTATGCTTAAAGCATATGTTGGTCCTCTAGAGTTTCTCCTTAAGAAATCATATCCATAATTGATGACAACTTTTTTCAACCAGCTTGATCCACTTTTTGCTCTCACATATGAGTGACTCAGAATGAATGCCATTCCAGCCTCTTTTGCTTCCATTAGCTCAAGCAACTCCTCTCTTGCTTCAAAGTCAATCTGTGGACTGTCAGGCACAACAAACCTCACTCTCTTCCTCACTTTCTCAGGAGAAGACTTGACCTCCATCAACTCTGAGGAGCCTTCCATTTGAGAATCTTGTTGATCATCTTCAGACATCCTTATTGAACCCTCTAAGTTTGAGGCTGAAGTCCCAACAACTGTCATCTTTGTATCCTCTTCAAAACTTCCAAATCCTAGGCCATATTCTGAGGTGTCTGATCTGATGAATTCTGCTATGCTGCACACAAGATCCTTCTCAAACTCCATGTCATCCTTGTGAATGTCACGGTAGCCATACCTGGCTATGCACCTGTAAAGCCTATACTCCTTTGGGCCAACTCTACCCACCAAGAACCTTTCTTCAGGTCTGACATGTGGCACTTGGACAGACTTGATGCAAAGGAAGATAACAACTTGGTGGAAGGCAGGGAGATTGGTAACAAAGTGGGAGAAAATAGCTGGGATCCCAGATACAAGCTCAGTGTGTATGAGCCCAATTCCCTTGACCCTGACAATGCCTAGAGTGGGGCCTAAACTGAGGAGCCAGTTGATTGGAACCTTGTTCTGAACATCAAACTCATACTTCTTTATTGTGCCATAATGCCATACATACATGGATATGAGAAAGATGAGGGAGAGGGCAATGGGGACCCAAGCCCCCTCAAGGAACTTGATCAGGGATGCTGAGAAATAGAGTGCCTCAATGGAGCCAAAGAACAATATGAAGCAAACTGCTAGCATAATGCTTTTGTGCCAACATAAGACTATAACTAGAGACATTAAGCAAGTGGTCACCAGCATGACAGTTATAACAGCCAAACCTGTTGAATCAAAGAATCATTGTAAAAAAATTTCCACGGTTAATCAATCTGAAGTCATAATTAGTATGATTTTTAACGTAATTATTGTAAAAGTCAATAAACTTATGATACACTGCAACTTGTGATGCAATGACAATGTAAAGATCAGCACATACATTATTTACTCTTAAATATTTCAAATTTAATCTTGATCATTTAGTAATGATTCAGTCATGATCAAGTTAAACTTATCATACTCATAGCATCATGAAGATATATTATGGAGAAGTACCTGCTGCATTTCCCATGCGTTTAGTATCTCTAAATCCAACTGTAATAGCCAGACAAAGCAGCATCAGACTCCAGTTGATCTCAGGAATGTAGATCTGGCCATGCGTCTTGGATGATGTGTGAATGATTTTGACTTTGGGAAAACATCCCAAAGCAGAACATTGTTTGATTATTGAGAAAGTCCCTGTGATGACAGCTTGACTTCCAACCACAGCTTGAAGTATGGCTATTGCAAGAACAGGCCATCTAAGTTTTACTGAAAAGGAGGAAAAGAAAAGTAAGCTAAGCAGCAAAGTAAACACTAGTCTTTCTTTGAATATGTGCTTTTTAGATAAAATCATAAAGAACTCACCAGGTACTGATACATAAAACCCAATTCGATAGTCACTTTCAAGGGAATGATGTCTTGAAAGATATGCAGCTTGTCCCATATATGCTAGGATTAAGGAAGGGTACACCAAAAAGGTGAATGCAATCTGCAGCAGGTAGATGATTTTTTATTAAAACTATTAATTATCATTCATCTATTGGAATCTACTCAAGTAACCATCTACCAAAAGCATGACATGCATGAATGATGCATTGAAACTCAATTATCAATTATTAAAAGAAAAGTCCAATTTAATTAGTTGTCCATAATGCAGAGGAATTCCTCTGTGTGTGAAATAAAAAAGAAAATGAAAACTAGTAGAAAGGTTACCATAAGGTTCAAGCCAAGCATTTGTAGTATTGGATGGTGTTACCAATAAAGGTAAAGAACCCTTTTCAAAAGATAAATCTTTGCTTCTTTCAAACCATGGTTCATGCTGCATTTTTTAACTTCTGACCTTAAATTAAAGAAGTTGGTTCTGTCTGACTCAATACACCAAAATGTTATGCATAATTGTGTTTGAGACATTAGATGTCATTAACATCAAATAAACATTGAGACACTCCTTGCACTCTTTCTACATTTCTACAAATGAAAAGCATAGTTTCAACTTCAAAAAGTGAAAACTCTGGTGGCAGCTCTTCATATAAATCAAATTTACCTAATAATAGGGTAAAACTATACAAGTAAAGAGCAATGACATAATGGTGCTGATATGTATATTTTCAGTCATGATTGCAACATTCATGTACCTTAATTGACAACTGTGAAAAGTGTCCTAAGTCAGCATACATGGCTTCTGAACCTGGAACACAAAAATTATAATATCAGAAAGATATAGCATATATCAAGCACACTGCAGTTTAGTAAACAATTTGCTCCATACCTGTTATACAGAGTAGAATTCCACCCAAGGACATCCATCCTCCCTTTTGAGTCTTCTTCAGAAATTTGAACATGTAATATGGGGAGAGAGCTTGATAAACGTGTGGATTCCAATGGAAGATGTTATAAATACCAATAGCACTGATGCAAAGTAGCCAGGTCAAGACAACAGGTGCAAAGAGGCATCCCACACGGTGAGTGCCATAATGTTGAAGGGCAAACAAAAACACCAGTATTACACAAGCCACTGGAACCTCCACATCTGCATAACCATTAACCAATAATTAGCTCCCATGTAATACTAGAAGTAAAAGGCAAAATACAGCACATGGAATTTTTCTTGTTTTTTAATGCTTATTATGTATAAAGGAACATTAGGAACTCACAGTGATGAATATAGTGACACGGGATTTGAGTAGTTTTTATGAGGTTCTATGCTTAAAAGAATAACACTAGCTATCAAATTACTACAAGTGTATGTGATTGCTTAGAGTTGAGACTAATTAGTATATTTTAAAAATCATGATAGTTAACTTTTCAGGTGGTAATTTTCCAGGTAAATAATTCATCAAGTGGGTATATCAAGCAGGAGTTATTATTACCCTCTAGAAAAATTACTTCTGGTAAGAGAAGCCAATAAACACTTGATGACAATTCAGAAGGACACTAGAAATCCAGTAATTGAGGTGCATAAAAAATACTAGTTACTGAAGTTGTTGTCATAGCAATTCAAATGATTTTTTTATCGAACACTAGAATATGATACAGATGTCAAATTATCCAAGGAGACAAAAGTGAGGTCAAGATTAAAAAGTAAGGGTGACTTCACTCTGGAATTTCAACAGCTTCAACTCTTTGAAGTTGACAGAATTAGGTTTAATTGGGGTGCCATAGATAATCATTATTTATTACAAATAGTGGAATTGCAGAACTGTTCATGACCAGTCTAATAGTGGCCACTGGCCATACCTAATTTTGTATCCAATCAGACACCATCAGCCAACTATTCTAGATTATTCCACAGGGATTTATTGAAGTCTCATCCAAACCATAATGCTTCATATCATAACCTCTTGAGAGTCCAACTTTACAAGGGAACTACTATTTTATGCTTAAAACCTCTGCCTAGTGGGGTTAGGCTTTACATATATTAACCATGCTTTTCATGCGTACTTTTTATTTTTATTCCAATCAATTTAGTAACAGTTACGTATTCAAATAGAAGTTTACCGAGACAGTGACTTGGCTTTGATCAAGGCGAAGAAATTTCCTCTATTCTGTATTTATGAGGACCTACAATTGTGCATGCACTTGTCTTTTGGTTCTCCCCTTTTGTCCACTAATTGGGGGTCCTGTGATGGTTCAAATCAGATCTTATTCACTCATTAAACAAATCTATTGTGATGTCCAACTAGAATCCTTTCACTGTTAACTAATATCTTCACAGCATATATGCCATTGGGGGGGCAAAAAGCCTATCATCCTAAGGTAATGCACAGCCAGCTAAGATAACTGCAGTATCAAATATTACAAAATAGAACACAAAACGAGAATTATTCTAAATTTCTAGATTGTTGTGGGAACATATTCCCGAGATTGATTTGGTCAGGATACCAACCATTTGAAATCTACTCATTAAAGCTAAATTCTGGGGAACAAATTCAAAACGTTTTACCATAGTGTTATCTGCAATTGTAAGCTAGATATATAGTATCTGCAATAAAAAAATTGGTAACTGAATATAGAATCTTACTGCATATTTAAAAAAAATGAGAACAAGAAAAAAGGGCAACTTTCTCCAATAGAATCCAATTAACCCTTCCTTAGAGCACAAAGTATAGATGGCTAGAACTGCACTAAAAGTTGAGAAATTCTAAATTTTAAGGATTTTGATACTGTTGTTAAAAAACTGTTTCTCTCCCTCTCTTCTTCTTTTGGTGTATTGCACTTATTTAACTCCTGACCCAGAAAACTTTTGTATAAAATCTTTAGATTTCTGTGAGTGCCGTACTCCCCCAAAAGTTCATGGACAAGAAAATTCGTGACAGAAATTTTTCTTTTTTTGTGTTTATAAAGAAACTTACATCTGTGCTGTTCTTTAGACATGGAAAGCTCCAGACCTGACACAGCAGAAAAAACTGCAGAAAGACCAAAAATTCACACAAAAGTTAGTATTTATCAAGAATAGTATGTACACTACTTACAACCAAGGTTTTAAAAAACGGCTTTTTACTGCAATTTCAGCCACAATGTCAAGATTTTTGTACTATTGTGACCGCAATTGCTGCATTTAGCACCAATTTCTTGCAATATCAAGTATATGCCCTTAATTTAAAACCTTGCTTGCAGCCATATTCACACAATATCATCATCACAAATACCAGAAATTGCTGGTGTGAGCACACCATCCCCAATAACCATGCAAGTTCCTATCAGGGCCAGCACAAGCAGCACCCTTTGCAGCACCCTGTGTTTCTCCAACAAGTTCTTCAACCCCAAGCCAACATTTTTCTTATTGATGGGAACAGTTCCATTGTCTATGGTGTACTCGGTTAAGTCCTCATCCGCAAGCTGAGTGTTAGGCAGCAAGCTAACACGGGCGTGGCGGCAGAGCAAGGAGTAGAGAGCAAAGGTCCCTCCTTCACCATTGTCATCAGCTCTCAGCACAATGAACACATACTTGAGCAGTGGAATCAGTGTCAGAGTCCAGAAAACAAAAGACAACACCCCATAGATTTCTTCATTGGTATCTGAATGCTGAATATCCTCAGCAAAAGTGCTTTTGTAAACGTAAAGTGGGGAAGTGCTCAAGTCTCCATACACAACACCCAAGCTTTGATAAGCCAAAGTTAACACTGTCTTCCATGATTCTTCCTGCATATATCACATCACCATGACCATGATGATATGATAATCATACATAAACCAAAGATTATGAAACATATTTCTCATCCTACAATAATATTCTGGCTCAAAATGCCACATGGCAAGTTTTTTAAGCCTTGGCCTTACCTTAATTGTGTTCCTATGGATAACAGACTCAAGATCCATGATGGGGTTGAGTTTCTGAGAACTAACTACACAGCAACCATGATTTGTTCAGCTAGATAAAGGATGAAGAGAACCCCTCTTGAATCAACTAGTCAATGAAAAACAAAAGGAAGAAGCTTTAAAAAAAAATTCAAGAGACAAAAAGTGGCTTTGGTAATGGTACAGTGTAAGCCTTGCCACTTTTCTTCTCCCACCACCCTCTTTTTGTTGGTATTTTAATATTAATATTTATGAAAAAGGGTGTGTTGTGGCTCAAATCAAGAGGGACAAATGCAGACAAAAGAAGAACAAACAAGAAACACAAGCAAAAGGAGTTTAGTTTAGTTTAGAAACGGTGGTGTGACTAGGAAGGGTTGGTGTTGGTGTTGGTGGAGTGAAGGATTAGTTCAGAAAAAGTAGATTAGAATAATGAGTGAGTGGTGGAGTGTGTGTGGTTTTATGTGTAGGAGAAATGGAGAAATAGAGAAAGAGAGAAAGAGAGAAAGAGAAGGAAGGTGTTTGTGTTGTTGTGTGGTAGTGAAAGGCTAGTGGAGAAGGTGAGTTTATGGTTGTGTGTAAATAAGGTACCATTATGTTTTTTGTTTTTCTTTTCTAATATTGTGTTGTTGAGATTCTATACGTAGGAGAATATTTTGGGTGTTGAATGAAATATGAAGTGGACAACTACTACTATTATTGAGACACAAAGAGATATGATATTTATCAGTGTTTGCAGATAAACTATACTTTTGAAGACTAAAACAACTGTTTCAGAATTATTTTGAGGTTATATCTGATGCTATGTTTAACTAGTGTTATATATACACATATAATTGGTCATGTTTGAAGGAGGGTGTGGGTCATGAGAGAGAGAAGAGCAGTGGCATTAACCATCTCCACCAATATGCAGTAAATGTGACAGTTTTCAACTTCGGACAAAATGGCTTACTGATTCATACTGATAAAACTCAATGCATGTTTTACAAAGTAACAACACTAACATTTATAACATTGTTTACTGTCATTTACTGTTGCACCTATCATGTTAAACCAGAACAGATTGCATGATTCAAAAAGTAAAAAGAGAAATTTATTAATTAATTTTGAATTTTGAATTTTATGAATGAAGTAAATGTTATTGGAAATATAAATACCCTTTTATTGAAAGGATTAAGATTCTCTATCTGCTTGTTTAAAAAAATGGGATGAGAGCTAGTTTGTGAATGAAGAAAAAGCTTCAAATTTTTGTTTCATGTCACTTGTTTTTGTTTTATAATATTAACAAATATTTAACTGTTTCTTTTCAATTTAGCTTTCATTTTTAAGGAAGGTATGTTTTTAGAGGGATTAATTAATCATGAGATAAGAGGTATAATAGAAAAATATTTGAAAGGTTTCATGAAAAATAGAGTATTAGTTATAGTTTTTTTAATTTTCTCTGTCACAATCTTAAACATTGAAAACATCGAGGGAGTCTTCTTAAAAAATGATTTTTTTTATACCTTTTCTAAATTCAAACGGTAAATAGTTTAAATTAATAAATTAATAGGTACGTAATTTAAAATGAAAGGAGTATTCTTTAAATTTTATTCCTGAAAATATTGTGCATAAATTAAAAGTATAATTAACATTTTTCTATAACTTCTTTGTATCTTCTTCTTTTTTAACTACTTTGGATAAATATTTTCTTCCTAATCTCTTATTTTAAAAGTTTCCTTACCGCTATCTCTCTCACTGTATATGTGTTAATAATTTAAAATAAAATAAATGAAGAAAGATAATAATAGATATTGATATCGGTCAAATTTTAAAATGATAAACAAATAGAATTGAACATTTTAAATGTAGTAAAATAGATGGAGAATATTTTTAATAGTTTTTAAATACGCGCAGTTCATTATTATATAAAAATAATAACTTATTTAACTAAAATAAAAGTACTTATAAATGAACTTATTACTTCCTTAATTTTTAATACTATCTGATTTTAATACTATTTAATTAGTGTTTGAGCTTATATTGATATTTTTTTTAATCATATACAGTCAATATTTCAATAAAAATTATCATTTATCATTTCTTTTAATAATTGCATTATATTTATACTTATTTTTCAATTAAATATTTTACCTTTGAAAAAAAGATAAAATTAAAAAAACAGAAAAATTAAAACTATAATTAAAATATATTTTTATAATATATATTGCGTAAACTATCTTTTATCTAGTACTTTTACTGAATGTTTCTAAGTCTGGTTAAATAAATTTCAGTTAAATATCTAAACATAAGTTATAGAATTTGTTAACATTTATCCTATGACTGATTTTCAAGCAATTAAAATTGACTCTTTTTTTTGTAAAGATTGCATATTATGAAAAAAAAAATACAAATGTTCAATCAATATTTTAATTTCTAATAAATTATTTCTTCCTTTAGTAGCATGGCTGATTTTAAGGAACATGTATTTTTCATTAAGGTATTTTTTAAAAAAATATTAAAAAAATCAATATTAGATATATTAACTTACTTTTCAATAAATTTAACAAAATACTTTTGCTTTTTTTTTAATACACTATAAATCGTAGTATATTTATAGAAGTGCCACCAATTTATAGAACTCTTTTCTACTCTGGTGTAATGATAGTACATGAATTTTTATTTCTTATTTTAAAAAAAGTAGGTTGCGCTCTCTATGTAGTAGATTTTAAATCAATTTCATTTAATTACAAAAATAATATTAAAATTATATTAGAACATGTGCTAATATAACATTTCTTTTTCTCTATTTTGTTTATTCTCAAAAACCTAAAATTAAAAATCACATTAACTTTAATTTCAATTCCTATCACTTCATACGATCATTGAGTCTTTTAATTATTTTTTTTCCTCCCACATAATTAATCAACATATTTAAATAATATTTTTGGTATTACAATATAAAGTTATATGCACCTTATTCCTCTAGATCTCTATGGAATCGCATCATGAATTGTATAGAGATAAGAAGAAAGTAGTTATACCTTATTCTTCAATTGAGCACAAATAAAGATTTTTGTCCTCTTTACCTATTTCAATTCAAACTTGGTGATACTCAAATAGAAAACTAAGGTAATAATTTCATTATCTTTACGTAGGAAGTAAATAGAAGTTTTGGAATCAACCATGAAGATTTGTTTCCAAATTTTAGTGCCTTTTTTGTTCTCATTTGACAAAGTTAGAACTCATCGAATAAGAATATGATACTTCCTTATGGAAGATGAATGTCATAAACTTTTAAAATTATCTTTTATCCTATTTGAAAGTAAAATAGAGGAGTGAGATTTTGATATTAACGAGTATTTAGCCATTTTTAATATAAGAGTCTTATCATGAGTTTTTTTTTTTTATGATTTTTATCAAACAATATCATCATTTTTAAGATTTTATCGCCAATTTTATTATATGGCAAAGGTTTTATACGACTTATATTTTTTATGAGTTTTTAACTGTAGTTCAATTTTTTACAGCTTAAAAAAATAATTTTTTATCAAACAATATCATCATTTTTAAGATTTTATCGCCAATTTTATTATAAGGCAAAGGTTTTATACGACTTATATTTTTTATGAGTTTTTATCTGTAGTTCAATTTTTTACAGCTTAAAAAAATAATTTATTATACTTTATTAAGATTGAAAAATACTTTTAATCCTAATACTCTAAATTTAAGACTTTCTTTATGCAGCATCGATATATGATTTAGTTGACATTTTTTTTAAATCAAGTTCCAAACTTACGATTCTGAATGTGTATTAAAAGTATTTTTATATTTTCAAACCAAATTAAAAGTAAAAAAAATTCATATTGTTCATTTAAAATATTTATTAATTTTTTCTAGTGAAAATAAATCAATTAATTTAAAATATTATAAAAGCAATAATAAATATAAGGTTGAATTACATAGAAATCTTATAAGAGGGATAACATTGAGATATCTTTCATGCCTTTAAGAATGATTTTCAAACAAAATTTATCTGTGATTTGATTTGTTACTTTCATTTTTCATTTTATACTTACAAAATTCTACATTTTGTCTTTTTTTTTTTTTTTTTTTTTTTTTTGAGATATTATGGTGTGAGATTTGTCTATTTCCATCTTTTGTGGTGGTGAATGTGGCGAGCTTGAGCTTTTCTATTTTGATTGGTAATTCAAACTTTTTTTTTCTGTCTGTTATTTTGGTATGGTCGAGGTTTCTATTCAATAGGATTTAGTTAACAATCTTTATTGAGATTAATTGTCTAAATCTTCCTTTATTATTTGAAATTATAGTATGGTTGTTTTTGGATTCCAATCCCACCATACATCTATATCTCTATTAGGTTATTATTGATTACTCTTTATATTGAAATCATAAATTTGAAATTATGGATATTAAAATTAATTTATTAAGAATAAATGGATGTTTATTAGATATTTAAAATTAAAATTTGAAATTTTGAAATAAAAAAAAATGATAGAGACTAATTAATTATTTTCCTTCTTGGGAATGACTTAATTATTAAGTCCTCAGTTGTTTATCATTCCAAAGATTAAATTATAATTAATTTATATGGTATATTTCTAATAATTAAAGAGGTTAAAAAATATGAAGACAATTATACAAATTAGTAAGTTGATAAGACGCTTTTCATTAGATTTTAGAGTGATATTATCTTTTATGCAAGATTACGTAGATGACATAGCTACTAATGTAAAATAATTTATCAATTATGCAGGAAAATTTTGATATATCTGTGATGAAAGAGTTAACTTACTTCTTATGACTATAAGTCAAATAAATGAAGTATGAACATTGTCAAATAAAGGTTTGAAAGAAAAAATTACAAAGAAACTATTTCAATTAAAAACAAATTTTACCAATTAAAACATGGGCATCACGTCCTTTTTCCTATCAATTTAAAATTAATTTTCCGTCTTCCAGAAACTTCCTCAAATGATTTTACTTGAAACATAAAACCCATTTAATGTTTCATTTTATAATAATTTAAAGCATACAATAAATATTATTTAATTAATGCTTTCAAGATACACGTTAACGTAGTTTGGTGGAACGAGATTTTAACCACCATTGAACCAACAATCACGTAGAACAAATCAAAGCATCGAAACAATTTTCTTACTACCAAAGTTGAAAAACGTCGAACACATGGTACGCATAGGAATTTTTTGACCCTCACACGTAAGAAGCCTCGAGAAGTTTAACCCCCCCACCCAAATCCCACAAGCTATTTGTGAAGAAAGCTACGTGTGAGTGTGATGGAACCACACACCCCACAAACCCTATTCCTTCTAGTGACCATCTTTTTGTGTTTTTCCATTATCTTCTTTTGGGTTAACGTATTTGTTTTAGAGACTGGTCCACTCTAATAATAACAATATTTTTTTTGTATAGTTGCCTCCAAAAATAATAATTTTTTTTAAGTAAAAAGTGTAGGTAATTTAGGTCAGAGTTTAAAAGTTATGATCAAATCTGTATTTACAGATATGATATAATATAATAATAGACTTAATGAGTTTGGATTTATTCTGTTATTATTATTCTTTATGATTCTATAACAAAATCAGTTATAAAATATCTAACTATTGTTATTATAATTTGTGTCTTGAAAAATCCTATAATGTACTATTAAATTAGCTTTTGTGTATGAATAGTTTGGTAGCAACCAGGCTGAATAATTTAATATCCATATTTGACCACTGTGGTCATAGAAACACCTTTAGGTCTTCCATGTTGAAATAGAATACAATTTTTTTTTATGGATGAAGCATTAAGAAAGGGGAAAACTTGCACCGATTATTGATCCACCCACTCCAATTAAAGAATGGGGCATGCAATATTTTGGTATATAATTGTGGTTTATTATTATAAGAGACTTTGGAGATGATAATTGATAAGAAAAGTCATGGTTATGAATATTGTGTGATAAAGTGGGAGATAAGTGAAAGTGACCTTAAAGGGCATTCACTCTTATCCTCCTAGGGGTAACTTGTGAACGTGGAAAGAATTGGGACAAGTGGCTTTATTGTTGGAAAGTGGCCAAGGAGTTTTGTACAAAACAATTACGACAAATGGGCCTCCCCTTGGCTTGCTTTTGTGTTAGGGTGACCACTTTCTTTTCCTTTGTCCTTTAAAACTTCTCAATGGTCATGCCCTATCTCTAAATTTTTGGAAACCTTTCATCATCTATATATGTATTTGGTTTGGTGTGTTTGAGTTTCAAATTCTTTGTAAATATCATATAGTATGAGTTTCATTCAACAATAGTAAGATGAAATTTATATAAGAAAAAAAATACTTATAAACATGTTATTTTAAAGAGTTAGAAGGAAGATGATGGTTTGATGTTTTATATAAAATATTCATAATTTTTTTTATTAAGAATCAAAATATTATTGGATTGATTGTTAAGATAATTGGTAAAAATTAACCTATTTATTATATGTTATAATTCTAATTTTTTTTATCAAACAATAATGTAAAATATTTTATATTTTTAATAGTGTATAAACATCTTTTCCTTCTTATATTATCTTAATCTTTTGTTCCACTTACCACCTCTTATCAAATCTCAACTTCAAAAAAAAGGCAAACCCTCCTTTTCCTTCTTTTTGCTTTCTTTTCACCCTTAAATTGTAATTCCTTTTCTTACCACTTTCCAAATGGATTCATATTTGCATTCATATGTAAAGAAAAAAAAAAATCAGAGACAAGGTTATATGGTGGATACTATTAAACAAAAGAACTAAATGAAACTTTAGACACACAAAAAAAAGTTTAAAAATTTGACAAGTTAATAGAAATATGTATCATTAATAATATCCACATAAATAATATTTTTTATTTAGAGCTTAGGAGTGTGATGGTGGGTTGTGTGTGACCTTAGTTGGACAAAGTGAATCAATTAAATAAATTTTATTTTTAAATTATAATAAATTACATGAAAAAAAAACTATTAATCTACTTTGATTCATTAAAAAATTGATCCGATCCGATCCATTTAACAAAACTTCAATCCGATCTTTCTCTTATAATAATTTAAATTATATTCTGAAGTTTTTACAATCATTTTATGCATGTGCATGAAGGTTCTATCCATTTTGTTGCTCTTATATATGTGCACAAATGTAGCAATGTTCTTATATTATATTCACTTATTATAAAGTTCTATACATACTCCTTTGGATTTGTGTCATTCATAGGCTCATTAAACAGATCAAAACATCACAATAATAAAGTTTCTCTGAATTAATCTAACATGCTTGAGCCAAATTTCAATGCAAAAATTATGTAATGGAGTTTCATTTCAGAATTTCACTGTGTCACATCAATTTCATCAATGAATTTGATTGATGTTTTGATTTGCTTGGGTGGATCCATGATATGTGGTAATTAATTAAGGTGGCAAGTTATGAACGTTACTGCTTCAAAATGGAAAGGTAAAACAAAGAGGGTCAAATCAGTGCAACACCAGTTGAAAGTGGTTATTTAGGGCACAAATTAGAAGTGGGGCCCACATGGGCTTTTTGGAGCCCAAAAAGGGTACCATGGCACTGCATTAGACATAGACAGCGTTTGGCACGATCATCATTTCACCATGCTCCATTGCTGAATCTCTTTGGGAATCTTTTGTGGTACAAAGTTGATGCCATCATCATCTTCTATACAATCACACATGAAAATTTGGTCATGTTTATCATTGATTCTCACCAAATGTTAAAGATCTCATTCTATTAAACATATATAAGTTAGATTTTTTACTTTTTCGATATCTGTTGAAATTAAGTGTTTAAATGATATTATTAGAATCTATCATAATATTTGAAGTTTTATCTATTTTAGAGTTGGAAATTTCATTATAGTTTTATTCTTAAAAATGTTTTAATGGATTAAAAAAGAAAAGTGTATTTAAACAACATTAATTTTAATTTTTAAGTGATATAAAATTATTAGATGTATCAAAATATGTACTTCAATTAGATATAAAATCAAAGTTCATTACAATTTGTAAAATTATATTTATATCAACTACAATTTAGTTTAAAAAATTTATATTTTTGAGATGTGAAACTTTCAATCTAAAAAAATGTATTGAAATTTTTTAATGTAAACTAACTGAAATAGAGTTTATAAATGGAGGATAACAATCCCCTTTCAATTTGATTTTGTGAAATTTAAATAAATTTAAATTCTGGATTTAATTAGTATTATTGGATAAAATTTTAATATACAGTGAAATTAAAAATCTAATATTTTTATTTTTTTAATACGTATCTTTTTCAAATAAAATTATTTATAATTTTTATTTGATATATTATTTTATTTTCTTAGATCACCTTTGTAAACTCTATATTCCAGTAATATATATTTATATATTGGTGCTAATAAACATGTTCGTATATAATTACGTATATATATGAATAGTATTAAATGAAAGTTAAACAGTCCATTTGATTATTAAATACGAATACTTTGGTGAATTTAATCTTAATATCTACAATTTTAATCCTTATAACTTGTTCCAAAAATCTTAATTCATTATATTATTTTTTTCTAATCTGATCTTACATAAATTACGCCAATCTTAATGAATGTTGAGTACTATATTAATTGTTTAGTCACCGCAATTATCCAACGATAAATACAATGCATTTATTGAGAAAATGTGCTATTTTATTTTACTAAATTTATATATAAAAAACATTTATTATTTATTTATTTATTTTGGCTGATTATATAATAGTGTTGTTTAATTAAATTTTTGTAATTGTAAATAATACATGGTCTCTGTCGATATAATGTAACCCATTGAAATGAAGGGAGACCTAAAATTCCGGTTTAATATGATAATTAAGATTATGATGACAAAGTCAGATTCCACTAATTTATTTAATGAAGTATTGATTTCTATAATTGCTATAGTAAGAAAATGGCAGTGAGTTCTTTTCTGAAGTATTTTTCAAATCAAAGTATTAATTTCATTCTTAACACCTTGTCGATTTCTGACACTAAACACGTTCATTTGCTTAGTTTTCTTCAATTCAATTATTATAATTAATTAGTCTTAATTAATTATTATAATTCAATTCAACGAATCGTCGGCGAATAATCGTCACATTGTGCCGACTATTTTGATTTAAATATAGCAATGTAAGAACATAAGATTGTTGAATTTTATCTCTTTTGAATTTTCTTCCGTCCTTGTTCTCAAGTTTTTTGTTTCCTCTTGTATAACATTTTAAATTAAGGGTTTCAATTTTATAAAAATATAATTTTAGTTTGATTCATAATTTTGTATGTGTTTTTGATGAATTGATTATATTAAAATTTTTCTGAAATTTCAAGAAACCATCCAAATTTTGAATGTTTTATTAACTTTTACAATAATCTGGTATTTTTTTATGAGTTTTTTAACGTGGACTTTTTATATTATGTTTACAAAGTTAGTGCATTAAGTCTATTTTATTATATGGATTACCTGGAACTTACATCACTACACTTAAGTCAAAATTATCGATTTGTCTTACTTTAATTTTTATGTAAATAAATATTAAAAAGTATCAATGTATTTTTTTCAGATGTAGTCAATCTTATTTAACATGTGAATTTTGAAAAACAAATGTAATTTATAAAAATTAAAATCCATCCATTTAAATATGAGTTATATAGATAAATATTTTATAAAGTAGATGGTGACTTTAACAACCACCCGTTTGTATTAGAAAATAAAACGGTATAATGTTGTTTTATTTGAAAAATTAATAGAAGTTGATGTAGGAATGAAAAATAGGAATTGTTTATATAATTTCATGAATATTCAATAATGGTGAATGTAATGTACTCTTTTTAAATTTGATGTAAGTGAATTTTGGATCAATGGATTTCAAAGTATTATTAAAATATATTTTAACGGAAAAAGTATAAAAATTAGGAAAAAAAATGAACTCAGAATATACCAAAATCACATTTTTTTAAAAATAAAAGACCTAAAATTACAGAAAAAAAATTAAGAGAACGAGATTATTGAAAAAAAAAAACATAACCACACTATAATTTACCTTGAAATTTACTCAAAAATTAAGGGTTACAAGATTTTGTCTGAACATATTTTGGAACTATTAATATAGAAAAACAAAACCCACTAACATTTGTCTCTGGATTAATTAAATATGAATCTAACCTCAAATTCAGGATTGTATTCTAATTCTGGCCACATGTTATTGTATAAACAAAATTCTCTTTCATGAAGTTTAAGTTATCAACTAAGCTAAGTTAGAAGATGTGTTAGAGATCCCTATTTTTTTATTTATATAAAGGATTCGGAATATCTGATTTTAAGTTTTTTGAACTTTCGGTGTCACGTCAAATTTCAAAACATAAATTATTTTGTTACCCCATAATTAGAAAAATAAACAAAATGTTTGTTTTTAGAATTTTTTTTTCTATAAACTCTCAAAAAAAAAATATCATAAATTTCAAATTACAACGTAAAATCCCAATTATACAATTATAATTTTGATATTAACCTGTTAGGTCTAATTAGGTTTTAGATATTTGTAAGGTTCCATGGGACACAGTGAATGTGAAGGACAAAGTGCCCTACTGTGTCCTTGAAGTGTAGATCTGGCAAAGGACAAAGCAACCTACACTACAAATAAGGGTTCAATCAACATCAAGAAAACAAGATATTTTTCACAATTCTTTTTACTATATTCACGATACTACATATAAATTTGATAGAGAGAAAGAAATTAGCTAGGGTTTGGTTAGTCATTATTTTCTTTTATCTTATTTTTTTCATAAATATATTTATAGAATACGAAAATAAGAATAATATAATGAAGTGAAAATTTTTCTCATATAAGTTTAATTGAAGTTTTTGTCAAAATTCTCAAAAACTAAAACAGAAAAATTTTCTATATAAATATTAAAATCACATCACTTTATAAAATAAAATTTTATTTAATTTAAGTTCACGAAATCGAAATTTTAATATATATTTATATTTATATTTTTAAGTTAACGTGAAGTTTTAAATTTTAAAAAAACAAAAATAATATGAGTATTAGATTTATCTATAATTAAAAACCTTATTAATTGATATTAACTGCTAAAAAAATATTATAAACTGAAAAATGATAGTTAATTCAAACATAATGTAATTATTATAGGTCACTTAAGTATTATTAATTTAAAACACTTAGTTCGATACAAGTAAAAAAAATTAAATTAAAAAAAGCATAATGAGATATTTCAAAAATATATTTTACTAAGAAATATTGAAGATATATTTTTTCAAAAAATATAATGCATTATTGATTATGAATAAAAAACTACTGTAAGATCTTTGATTCTTATTAGTGTATTGTGATGTTGATTCTCTCCTTCCTTATTTATGTTGTTCCTTAAATATTGTCCCATAAATCATGATTTAGAAGTTTAAAGAAGTTTAAAATTAATGATGCACATGAGATTAATTAAGGGCATTTTATGGAGTAGACATGCAAAACCTGTCATGGCCCATTGTCTACCACTCTCCAACGTGCTTAACAAATTCATACACATGATCATTTGAATCTGCAATTCAACTCATCTATGCACTCTTCAAGATTAACACCATTTTTTCATCTATATCTTCTTCTATTTTTCTAGCTCAGAAAAATCAATGAATTTTATTTAAAAAAAAAAAAACTCTTTTTACTTTAAGGGACACACCAAGAAAAAATAAAATTGTACTCATGAATATAAATTGAGTATTCTCTATAAGTGGTAGGTTCAAACACTAATTAGGTCAGCAGAAGTTAATGCAGTTGCAGAGTTTTTGCAAAAGCAAAACTCTGTGCCCATGAAATTGGTTCCCAGTTACATCAAGTACTTTCACATGTTTTTCAAATCAAAGTTTTTTCTTGGTTTTGAATTCCTGAACTTTATCTAGGTTGTTCCCAATAAGTTAAGAACTCGTTGTTGTAAGGTACAATGCAATTTCTCAAATTAAAACTCTAAAATATCATATCATAAATGCTAATAATAACACTTTTTGTCACTCTCATAATTTATTTGTTGATATTTACATGAGTTCTACTAAATTGGTATAGTGATCCCTATAAGAAGAACCCACATGAAATAAGTTAAAATAACTAGTATAATAATTTTTTTAACTAAGTATTCTTACAATTTTAGTTTAATTATTATTCTCAAATTCAAATTTATTAAATACAACTACATTAAATGTTTAAAGATATTTTTTGCCTTCCTTTTTTTTGAAAAAAAAAATTGTCTCTTATATATGCTTCTAGACCTTTGTGGCATATAATACAAAACTCAGTGAACCAACCCAAAATAAATAAATAAATAAATAAAATGAGAAGAATAAGATAAGATATGCACGTAGATATGGAGTCATTCATTGAATTTTGGGATTTGAATGGCTTGAAAAAAATATGGTCCCATGTATGACATGGTAAATGGACCAATGGCCCAAGTATGGCCCACCGCCTTGAAAGCATCACATGGGCCCATACTAACAATAGTGGGCCAAGAAAATAAAAAGGTACAGAAGATATTCGATAACAGAGCCCAAGAACCAATTAATCTTAAAGATTCAGCCCCATGCAACGTCCAATCACAGTGAAAACAAAAATTAACACTTGGTGTTAACTTTTATAATAATCATCTTAAAAACTAATTATTATCATAATTTCTGATTAATCAACTTTCTTGTATAGTTATGTCCCACTTTTAAAATAATATAAGGGTTGTTTTCTCTTGTTTATTCAGCTTATCTTTTCTCGATAAAAAGGAACTTTTAAAATAACATGATTATTGATGAAGTAAAAAAGAAAAAACAAATTGAAAATGTTTTGATTAATCGTTATTTATTTATGTGTTTTGTCATAAGAAAGTAATAATTGGTATTTCTATAATAAGTCGTGTTTGTCTTTTTCTGCGGTGTTGGTGTCCCAACGCTATTGCTAGGTTTTCTTGCAATCCAAAACGTGATTTTGAGGAATCATGTCCTACTTGTAAGCACGTTCTGTATAAAAAATAACATCGTCTAAAGTACGTGATTTTCTATTATCACTTATTATTATTATTATTATTATTATTATTATTATTATTATTATTATTATTATTATTATTATTATTATTCCCATTGGTTATTATTATTATTATTATTATTATTATTCCCATTGGTTTTTTTATATGTGACATATATTTTACATATTTTTTATGAGAATAGGAAGACGAGAATTTTATTTACTTGCTGATTGTGATTTTTGTACTTCTTTTATTTTTGAAAAATTTTTATGTTTATGTTTTTGGTAGCTTTTATTTATATGGTGGAGATATTATGGTATTTTCATGGAAATATGAAAAGTTATTTATTATCATATTTTCAAAAGAATACGTGTTATGTGAAGAAGTTTGTGATTAGATATTTGAATCCAAGAAAATCAAATGTATGACTATATACTTTTAGTAACTAAACATAAACAAGTGTGCTTAACTTTAATTCGTGTGATATAAAATATAAAATATTGCAATTTATATATTAATAATTTTACATAAAATTCCTATTATCAATACATTTTTTTTATTTAAACCTTATTCGTGGGCAATGCAATTGTATTATATCATAATTTTTATACTGAAATGTATTGCATATAAAGTTTTTATATTACGGGATGTAAATACTGACTTAAATTTAATATAATTTATGACAACTCAAAACAATTATACATATAAAAGTAAATAAAATTGAATAAATTTTAAAATCTAAAAAACACAAAATTGACATTTAAATATATTGAAATATATTTATTGTCTGCCAAAATTATTGAAGTATCATTTAAATATTTGTAAGACTTTACTATGCTTGTAAACTTTATTATAAACTCAAACATATGAGATTAATACAGGTCACATCATGATACACCTGATAATCAAGTTGTTGCATATCTATTATCCTTGCTGGTAGCATTCCAAATATAATATAATAAGATAACCCTGATTGCATGTATAAAGTCTCAGGTGACTTTTCAACCACCAATTTTATTATTCATACTAATTATTAACCCTAAAATGAACATGTCTTGTATAACTTGATGTGTACGTTATATAAGGTTAAGGTACTTTTCTAATAATCACAATAAACGTAACTTATTTAGATTATCTATCTTATTAAATTTTATGATTGATTTAGAAAAGGTTTTGAAGTTAATTAATTATTACTTGAATAATTACTAATATAATTTATAATTTTAACTATAATAAATAATATCATGTCTTAGTTTTCTAGTTAATATAGTGTTAACCAGAAAATATATGTCTACATAGTAAAGGATTAGACAAAGTCTACTCAAAATAGTTTATGTGAAGATTCAATGTTATTTACCCTTTTTAGTACCTACCAAATTTTTGTAACCTTTTGTCTTTAAATATGGATAATATGAACTTTTATCAACTTTTATCACTTACTACCTTTATTTATAATTTAAATTCTTATTAAAAATTGTATATCTCGATAGCATATGTGATAACTTAATATTTACATATAAATAAGGTTAGGTTACTTCTTCGATGTAACTTTTATATACCTATGTTCATCAATTTATTATCAGTTATTTATTTGTAAAAAAAAATGTTATACCTCTCTCGAGTTATATTTTTCAATTAGAAAACTAATTCTTTTAGAGTATCATATCACTTAAATGATAAGGGTTTGTTTGAACTCTCCTTGTGTGAGTAAAGATCTATAAGATTCATAATCGTTTCTCTTAACTTACGTAATTATGTAGATATCAACAACATAAAAGTTAAGAATTTGGTAAACTTAAACAATTTTACATTTCATTAAATGGATATCTACCAATAATATATAAGTGCTACCAACAAAAGTTCACTTTTGATTGGTAAGATAAAAGATAATAAAACATTTATGAATTCAAGTTTCAAATTTCCTTAGAAATAAACATAAAAAAAATCCTACAAAAATTAATTCAAAATAAAAACTCAAATCAACCTATCATTCTGCATGTACTAACAATTAAATTCTTCGCCGTGGTTTCACATATTATTCAATAATATTAAAAGGGTTCATATTTCCCTCAATTTTCACAATTAAGTTTTGTTTCATCAAAACAATAATACTAAAACCCTAACGTACATAAATTTAAAAAAAAATTATGAAATTCATTATAATTCCAAACATAGTAAAGTATTACAATTTAGAATTAACTTTGCTTCCTTTGTCTTGGAGTTATTTGTATTCTAAGGAAACTAAAGGAGAAACCAATTAACCCCAAGAAAACTTCCATATCCCCTCAAAGAGTTATATGTATTTATGTATAGCTATCTTCCATTTTTCTCTTTCGGTAGAACAATTGGGCCTTGGATCCAAAAGCTTAAATCCTATTACTTCATTTTTTCCCTTCTTGACCTTATTGGTCAATAAGTCCAACAATACTTTTGAGCTTTTCTCATGCATTATCCCACAATAGTACTCTTTACTTATACATTCATACTCTTTCTTATTTCATATTTTTGTTATTTTGTAACATTAGTTATGATAATATCATCACATTTACTATTGTTTCTTTTTATCTCTTTCTTTCTTGAAGCCAACATGGAGGTGGTGATTATCATTTTCCTACATCACAGATAAGGTGATGAACTATTGTGGCGGCTATCATTATTACACTTTAGTTCAAATGTCTCTTTCAACTGTTCTTGGTTCACTCAGATTTTGGATTCACAAGGCCAATAGACCTCATGCACTTTTACATTAATGATTACAGAATAGAGCTAAGTGCGAATAACTACTTGTTGTCTACACCTGCTCTTCCATCGTTGTGATATAGATGCTTACTGGTAGATACAAACACTTTATTAAGCTCTTAAAAGAAGGGTGCTGAGAATTTAGTTTCAGGCAGATTTGTAGGGTACTAGAATTTGTGTGCAGGGTCTTAAAGAAAGGGAAAGAACTTCAACATTCAAAATCTTCGTGCAAAGTAGATCATGGCTTCTAGAATTATTTCAACTCTGCATAATGTGTCTTCTTATTCTTTTGTCTCAACCACCAAACTCTGCTTAGGTATAATGCTATCTCTCCTTTTTATAATGTGTATATTTTGAGTGTGAAAACTGAAATAATGAAAACCACCCTTTTGTGTTCTATGCTGATGATAGATTGGAAAGGGTGAATATAGTCTTTATAGATTGCATTGGAGAAAACAATTTAAAACATATGAAAGGAAGTTTTGATTTTTGAACTCTTTTTTCCATTTGGTTTTTTATACTAATCCCATCATACCTGCATGACTGCTACTATCACTGTTTGAAATTTTGGATGGTGGTATAGCTATCATTACCTCTTAGTTAACTTTTAAGGTTATCTCCACATTCAAATTTATGATAATATCATAAACTTTTGCTGCTATCTTACGCTGCCCTTATACCTGGGGATGATAATGCAGCATGGTAAATTTGACATGAACTAAAACCTGATATTCTAAGTTAATATCACAATGAATTTGGACAATACTAAAGCCATTTGCATATGTACATAATACGTTCTCCGCATGAATGAGTGTATTGAAGATTCTATATTCATTAGTCATATGTTTAAAATAATGTATGCAAGTACTAATTAGATTAAGTTAGACTCAAACAAAAGTTTAAGAACAAGTTATAATATGTTATCACATACACATATCTTAATTTCCTTAGAATAAAAATATAAAGAAGTGTCACAAAAAATGTTGATCCTATCTTAAAATCATTAAGTTTGATTGTCTAAACAATTGGATGACTATTGACGAAATTTTCAGGCCTGTGTTGTCTCTGGCATAGAAGTTTAAGTGGAACTGCTGCTTCTGCTGCTGCTGATATAGAGCCTAGCAAACCACCAGTGCAAATTGAACATAATCAGCTTCTGATTGATGGACTGTTTGTTGATGCAGCTTCTGGTTAATATCTTACCTTTATGTACTTAAAACATTGTTGCTCCATTGATATGAAAACATTCAATCTATGCCACAAAAACTCAATTAGCAATTTTTCCTTTGTTAGGAAAAACTTTTCCAACCAATGATCCTAGGACTGGAGATACAATTGCCAATGTAGCCGAAGCGGACGTTGAAGATGTAAATCGCGCAGTACGTGCTGCACGCAAGGCTTTCGATGAGGGACCATGGCCAAAGATGACAGCTTATGTAATAAAACATTATTTAATCCTAATTTGTTCTATAAATTTCAGTATGGAACTGTTTTGGTGCTGTAACTTTTGCTTTGGGATACAAGAATGCTACATGGTTTTTATGTGCAACAATTTGTTCATTATCTTTGATGAACTCCTCTAGGAAAGATCACGAATAATTTTGCGTTGTGCTGATATATTGGAGAAACACAATGATGAAGTTGCAGCAATTGAAACATGGGATAGTGGGAAGCCTTATGAACAGGCTGCAAATGTTGAGATACCTATGGTGGTACGCTTGTTCCGATATTATGCAGGTATCTGCATTATCTTTGAGTTTTTATATCATGTAGTTATAGTATTGTGTAACAAGTTGACATTCTTTGGCATCTTTTCTGTTTTCTTCAGGTTGGGCGGATAAAATTCATGGTTTAACAGTTCCAGCTGATGGACCATACCATGTCCAAACCTTGCATGAACCCATTGGTGTAGCAGGGCAGATTGTACCTTGGAATTTCCCACTTCTTATTTTTTCATGGAAGGTGGCACCTGCATTAGCTTGTGGTACTACAGTTGTAATGAAAACTGCAGAACAGACACCACTTTCTGCCCTTTATGTGTCAAAGCTATTTCATGAGGTAGTCTCATAACACCCTTATGAATGTTTCATTATGTCCTAGCTGGGTTGGGTTTCACCTCTGTGACCATCTTATTATTCTTTTACAGAGCAAGCAATCCCACTTAAATCCATACTTTCATCACTTTGAGATTGTTGAAATTACACTTACATATGGTTAAAAAGTCTTATATCTCATAGTTGGCTTTCAGGGTGGAGTCAAGTTAAAATCAATAAGATTCTACAGGAAAAAAAATTCTTTAAGAATATATGTCAGTTCTTACCATTTCACAATACTATATCAATAACCTCATCTTAGCCAAAATGAAATTAAGAAAAAAAGGATAACCTTTTCCTTTAAAGAGAATGTGAACACGTCTTCAATGTTATGATTGTCACTCTTATTAATTAGCCCTCTAGGAAATTAACAGCATCAATTTAAAATGAACCAAATGATGCAATTCCAAAATTGCTAACAACAAAAAGATTGTGATCCTGCCTATGCCTATACTTTTCTAATTGTCTTCACTGATGGATTTGATGCAATAGGCAGGGCTTCCCCCTGGAGTTCTGAATGTTATCAGTGGCTTTGGTCCTACTGCTGGGGCAGCTCTGTGTACTCATATGGATGTTGACAAGGTACTTTAGAAGATTTAGTGGAATGATTCTCCTGAAACTTAAAAAGAAAAATGGTAGAAGGTGTTTTAAGTATCTTGTGATCTGGTTAACATTGCTTTTAGTTTCTTTATTTTAAAAACGATAGCTCTGGTCCTTGTATTTATGAAATGTGGTAAATTTTGTTAGTGATCAAATCAAAATGAAGTATGGAACCAGGGACAAAACTCACCACATTTTAGAAACCTGAGAACCAAAACCACTGTTTTTAGTAGGAACTAAAACCAATTTTGACCAGATCTTTAGGACTTGTAAAACACATTTTAATATATACAAAATTTACTCTGCTGATTGTCTCTGCTATACATATATGCATCAAGTTCTGCCTATATGGTCTAATAGCTAATAGCAAAATAAACATTGGTTGATTTTGTTTTTGTAGCTTGCTTTCACAGGATCCTCTGACACCGGCCGACGGGTACTAGAACTCTCAGCACGCAGTAACCTGAAACCGGTAACCCTGGAGCTGGGTGGAAAATCTCCATTCATTGTCTGCAAGGATGCAGATATTGATGCAGCTGTTGAGGCGGCACATTCTGCATTATTCTTTAATCAGGTTTGATTATCCTAATTTCATTATGAAGAATGATAACAGCACAATCTACTTCAAATAAAATTTGCAGTTTTTAATAAATTTTAACCAATCATAAAGTGTGTCTTTAAAATAGTATTTTAAAGAGTGTATTGCTAACATTTCTCTTATGTTATAATTCACAATTAGAACAAAGCATTCTCAATTTTTTTATTGATTGCATATGTTCCAATATGGTTCAAGCTGTTTTGTTTTGCTTCTGTACAGGGGCAATGTTGTTGTGCTGGTTCTCGCACATTTGTTCATGAAAGCATATATGATGAATTTGTGGAAAAGGCTAAAGCTCGTGCTATTAAACGTGTAGTTGGAGACCCTTTCAAAAGTGGGGTTGAGCAAGGTCCTCAGGTATCTTTGAGCCTTTCCGAATGAACCGTAAATCAAAGAGAAGATTTGGTTAAAACAAGAATAACCGCCTGAGTTTTTCAATAACTTTAGTTTAAGTAAAAGAATCTATGCTTTTGCAATTGGTCATTCATAATCAAATCAACAGAAAACTTCAATTAGTTTTCTTCAACTTATGGTGGATAAATCCTAAGTAGCTGGCTGGCATCTTAAAGGGTGATGGCATTGATAGTTGTAAGTGTTTCAGATTGATTTTACACAATTCAAGAAGATCCTGAAATACATAAGATCAGGCATTGAAAGTGGTGCTACACTTGAATCTGGTGGTCAAAGAGTTGGCTCAAAAGGCTACTACATCGAACCAACTGTTTTCTCAAATGTTCAGGTTTGACACTTCCAATTAATAATGGTTCTATTTCTAAACAAAGTAGAAGTAAATAACTTTCTTTCTTAATATTATAGGACGACATGTTGATAGCAAAAGATGAGATATTCGGTCCGGTACAATCTATCCTGAAATTCAAGTATGGTACTAATCACTAGATAAAATTGCCATCATGTATGTACTTTGCATATTCTTCAGTAGTCCCTCATTTAAATTCCTCTTATTCTGTGCTATGAAATAAATCACAGGGATCTAGAGGAGGTGATAAGAAGGGCCAATGCAACTTCTTATGGCCTGGCTGCTGGAGTTTATACTCGGAACATAGACACTGCCAAGACCTTGATGCGGGCATTGCGAGTTGGAACAGTATGGATCAACTGCTATGATATCTTTGATGCAGCAATACCTTTTGGTGGATATAAAATGAGTGGTCAAGGGAGAGTAAGGGGAATCTACAGCCTTAAAAGCTACCTTCAAGTTAAAGCTTGTGTCACTGCTTTGAAGAATCCTGCATGGCTATAGTTTTCAACTACCTAAGTGTTTTTGTTCATCATGTCTTGTCTAAGAAAAAGAACCAGCAATGCAGTTTTCATGGAACATTCCTAAGGCATTGGAATTTGCCAAAGTATTCCTAGTGCCATTGTTTTTAAACAATAAATGAAATTAATACATAAAACAAAAATAATAAAACCTTATATTTCATAAGTACCAAAGAAACACAGCCACTATACAAGACCTAAACCCCAGACCTATAACAGAACTAGAGTCTTTTGTAATAGAGACTGGCATCATTGCATGTCAGCTTCTCTGATCCCTAATTTTGTGCTTCAAAATTAGATCCATCATCTGGGTAAAAGCCAGAGAACACCATATGTTTGGAGTTTAAAATTATCAAATAATTCAAAAACAAGACATCTGCGATCAAGAAATGCATGTGCAGAAACTAAAAATAACATTCTCTTCCACATGAAGAAAGAGAGAACAAAATTTATTAACATGTCAGTTTGATGACTTATTTTTTACAGGAAAAATAATGATGGACAAGCAATGAAATGAACTCATTCTGTTTTCACTTATTCCATTATCTAGCACCTACAACTGCTGCAAATGTGAATGAGGTATACACGATCCAAGAGATTCTATGCAGCAAAAAGCAGTGCATGAATAGCCCACATGCATGGCTCCGAAAAGTAATTTAATAGTTTTCTACAAAAATGTTAACAAAACAAATCAATGCTTGAATATGGAAAGTGACAGATAATGGCTATACCCGGAAGAGGCTCTTTGACACTCTGAGAATGGTAAGCTGTATCACTAACACATTTCTCTTTGGTTTACTGCATGCCATTTACAACATAGCCAACTTGTAAAGTAAGCAAGATTCCAGTAGGTGCAAGTTTAGGATGCATGCTGCCAGTATCTAAAGCTCCACATGACTGCCTATTAGCTGCAGAAGAAATCATATACCCCTTATGCAGGACACCATGAACAATAGTAACATGGCATTTTTACCCCCTTGCTATCATAGTATGATAAAACAAAACCATGCATAGAGGAGAATCACTCCTCCCTTGAGGGGAAGGTATGTACTCTATGACTGCTGAAAGCACCTGCCCAAGACCCTCTACAGTTTTAATAGATGTTAGCAACAGGTCACTAGGGTCAAAATAAAACACACACACATATGTATGCAGGATTTTGATCAACAAAATTGGAAGACTTTTATTTAATCAACATCCTATAAATCATTAAATAGTAATTCAAGGAAATAAAATGTTAGTACAAAAGAAAAATCCACCAAAATAAGGTGGGCAATAGTTGTTGTATTTGAGACTAAATGATGCTACATTATAACCCTAGAGGTAGAAATACCGGTAGTGTTTCCTCTAGACGGTGGTAAGACACTTTGCAATTTTTTAATCATCTGGTCAAGCTCCTTCAGCTTGTCCATGTCACCTGCCTGCAACAAAAACCTCTCCAGCATCAGAAATGATGCACTACTCATATGTCTTCCTCTCTCCAACATTTGTTTGGAGCACTCAAAAGCATCATGCACCAAGCCCCTTGCACACAATCCAGTGACCAGAAGATCTAAAGCATGAGCGTGGGGACAGTACCCTTTCTCCACCAGGTACTTCCACAGACCTACACTTAAATCAAGCCGATAATTTTGACAGAAATACTTCATCAGCATCACAACTGTCCTTGTTTTTGGAACAAAACCCCTCTGAGCCATCTTCTGGTAAAGCTCACTCACACCTTCAATCCCTCTTGATCTCATCAATCCTAAGAACATTGTATGGTAAGTCACATTGTCAAGCTCAATGTGTTTTTCAGCCATCTCATCCACCAAGGAAAAAGCAGATTCAATATCTCTATTTCTAACCAAAGCAGTAACCAGAGCATTATAAGCACCGGTGTCGGCAACCAAGTTTCTCGAAGGAATCTCATTAAACAACTGCCACGCCTTGCCTATGTTTCGAGCCAACCCTGCTCCATGAATCAAAGTAGTTATAGTTTCAATGGTAGGGACAACATTCCTCCCCTCCATCTCCTCCATAAGTCTCAAAGCCTCACCAAAACAACCTTTCTTACAGTAAGCGTCAATCCTAACATTAAATGTCACTCCATCAGGACTAAAACCACGCCTAACCATTTCATGATAGAAAAGCTCAACAGAAGTAACATCACCTGATTCTTTGAACCCCAAGAGCAGAATATTCATGGACTTGGTATTAGGACTAAACCGTGGCACTAGCTTTGCAAACACAGACCTGGCTTCCTTCATTTGCCTCTGTGTGCAAAATGCTTTAAGAAGCACATTGAACTCGTCAGTGCCAAACTCCCTGCCAACAAACACTTGATCTTCCATCCTTCTAAAGGCATCAAGGGTGTCCTCAAAGGACTGGAATTTGGCGATTTTGGAGAGCACAATGCTCATTGACTTAAGGGTGAGCAAAGAAGAGTGGCTTCTTGCAATGTCCCGCAAGAGGGCCCAAGTTTTGTCAAAATAACGCATCCGTGCAAGGATGTGGAGGGTCATGTTGAGTGAATCAGGACTTAGGGGGGAATGGGAATGGATGAGGCAGTAGTTGAAGAACTCCAAGGCCTTGAGGCCATTGCAATGTGAAGCAAACAACCGGCCGAGAACGTTTTCCACAAGGGAAGTGGAGAAAGTGGAAGGAGGGAGGAGGTGGAGGAGTGTAGGGTGAAGGGGTTGCAATGGAAAAGGGTGGTCGTTGATGATTCTGGTGAGTGTGTCAAGATCAACTGTGATCTGTGAACATGATTCAGGACTGCCAATAGAATTTTGAGAAAAAGTAGGTGACTCCTTTCCAACACTACAGTCATCACCATTTATGCTATGCTTACAGAACATTCTTGTTGTCTTTGCTTTAAACATGATTCCCCTTACTCTCTCCACCTAAGACATTTTAAAGTTAACCAACTAAGCAACATAAGACAAACAAAATCCAAGAAATTTAACAAAAACTAATCTGTCACAGCTTTTACAAATAAGTTCATTCACAACACAAACTAATTTTGATTTGATTTGTAGGAAAAGTTCAAATTCCCTTTATAATCTTACTTCTCCAAAAGCTAATTTTTAAAATTTGAACATTACACTAAAATTTTAAACTTCTTTTCATCTTTCCAATCAACCCATTGTCTCATTCTACATCATAGTGAACCCAACACTACAGTTTTTGAACAAGAAGCAATTTTGTTTTATTCTACATCATTGTCTCATTCTACAATACCCATTTGGTCTAACACAGCAAAAGCCCATGCCCAAATGAGAAAAATGAAAATTTTCAGAAATAGTACCTGAGACTCATCAAGATAGTGAGGTGGTTCACGGCCTTTCCTTTGGCTGGAGTTGCCATGATTAAAAGTTGCAGCCGAGAAGCTTCTAACGAGCTCTGGAGTATACTGCCTCAAACCTATGGAGCTTTTCCCTCTGGTGCTGTTTAGGCTTGGAAAGAGTTGATGAGTTAAAGGCTTGAAATTGAAATTGCAGAAGAAGCGTAGATAATTTGATAGCTTTAAGCTCTTGGAAGCCATTTCACAGTCATGGAGGAAATGAACCTTCGGGTTACATTTGGATGGATGGTTTCAACCCGGTTCAATGTGAAAAAAAAAAATTTAAAAAAAAGTTGTTGGACTTAAAGTGAGGCCCAACCCACTAATTTATAGTCTTGTCTATGAAACAAGAGAAAGGAAACCAGATTGCAGAGATCGCAGGGAGAAGGTCGAAACGCAAAACAAGACAACCAGAGAAAGAGACAAACACAGATCTGTTCCTGCGATAGAAGAACGGAAGGGCAACACCCCAAAGCACACAAAGTTGCAAGGGAGAACCAGTGACCTCGGAGTTGTTACCAAGGTGCGTTCTGCATAAATCGTGACCTAGAAACAAACAATTCCAGTGTCGTTTTTTGCCTTTTTCTTTCTAGTGTCCAACTGGGCTCGCTGAATCCACTCTAACTCGCGATTCTACACGAGTTTGCTCGAGTTCACACGATCCTACTCAAAAAGGATTCTACTTGATAGTTAACTAGGTTGAGTTTACGAGTTGAATATGTGTTAAATTTATCATTTTTACCGTTTTTAAGGTAGACCAACTTGAGCACCACACTTATTGGCCCGTAGACTCATCTGGGATTCAGCGTTATAGCTTTCAAGGACAGTTCGTTACTACGCATGTGAAAGGGAGAAAATTGTTACCTCGGATTCAAAGGTTATAGCTTTTATCCACTTATAAGTATTTATTAAATGATTATAAATATGAGATTTGATTAGGGAAGTATTTATCAGTTGGAAGCACAGTGGTAATAAGGTTAAGTATATGTCAAAAGAAATAGTGGTTGTGATTATTGAACGAAATTTTCACCTTTCTGTTAATTTTTTTTGTAGGAATTTGAGGCAAAAATGAGAGTGGTTCAGAAGTTTTTCGTTGCATCAATGTTCATGTGGGCAATCCCCATTGCAATATTATATGCTTTTAATCACAACATGCTTCCTGGTAAGATTCTAATGTACTTAAGCCTTTACGGTTTTTTGTTGTTCTTTTGGAGTGGATTTTTGTTGTTGTCCCTGATTTCATTTGGAAGTGTTTGTCTCCTTAGCACGGTTCTGTTTTCTAGAAGTTTCTCCTGTGACTACTTCAATAGAGCACTAGAAGAAAATAGAAGAAGATGATGAAAAAACATCTCCAAGCTGTTTCTGTTTTTTTTATCTTTAAAACACATGTTTTGGAAATAAATTTTGAAACTTGGTGGATTTTGGGTGAGAAATTGATTGCTGAGTAGTGAGCAGTGTAGATTTATTTTAAAATACAGATTTTACAACAATAAAGTGAAAAGAGAATAAAAATGCCCTTAGCCTCTAAGGAAATGGCTAGTTTTGCCTATATGGTATGGTATATGTGTATGCTGTTGTATTGGAAGATAATTTGCTGCTTCTGATGGAGGTTATTTTGCTAACATTTGTATTATAATCATTGTAATGGAGATATGCGTTTAATTCAAATCCTTATCTGTGGTCTGAAAAAGTAAACTGTGAAACCTGTAGTTCACTATGCATATTGGAGTTAATTTTTAGCTTTATGTGCAACTTTGAAATGGTTGTTAAATGGTGATGCTCTTTATTTTTCTTTTGTTTTCTCTTTTGTTTTCTCTTTCCTCGTTATAAACTGAGGAGAGGATCATAGAGTAAACGCCAATCCATCTGCTTGCATCATTACCTGTGGAATTGAGTTAACCAAGTTATTCACTCACACCCCATTCTAACCAGAAATTGCTGTTGTTTGACTTTTTATAAGCACAAGAGTTAATATGGGAAACTATTTCAATATATGTCTATGGGAATTTACTTTTGACTTGGAAATGCCACAAATGCCTAACCTCAAGCTAAGTGCTTCCATGCTAAGGCTCTTCAAATGTTGATTTCCCTTAGTTATTAATGGAATGCTTTGTCCCTATTCTGAACAATCTTATCATTTTTCATTAAATGTAATGTTCATATATTGTCAGAATAAAGATATTTAGAGTTTTATTAACCAATTACAAATCAACTTAGATAGATGACTTTGAAGTTAACTATTATAAAACTCAATAATCTTACCATATATATCACAGTCTATGGTGGCATGACAATGTAAAACCTTTAGACTGTCACTGAATTCTTATTTAATTCTTTTCATTTCATTCCTCTAATGTTTCCCAACCGGTTGTGAATAAGACCCAATTGAAAAATAGAATGGAAATTGCAAAACTACCACCTTAACCTTACTGTGTTTCCTTGTCTGTAACAGGAGCATCCAATTTGTCCCCTTACTCTATGACACTAGTGAGTGGATTTCTTGCTGTCATATCTGTCAATGTAGTCATAGCATTTTACATATATTTGGCAATGAGAGAACCTGCTGATAAACACGAGCCTGATCCTAAATTTATTGCTGAGGCCAAAGCTAGCATTAATCAGCCTACAGGGGATGCTCAGCAATCTTCGCAGGCTGTCAAGAAAGAACAATAGATGGTGTTTTAAGACCCCTTTGTTTCTACTCACAAGTTGTTCATCTTGGAGAGGAGAGGGAAGAACGGGGATGAAGGGAGAAGGTCCTGAATCGTGTGCCAATCATGCTTATGTTATCAAGTTTGCACATTCATGTTTTCATGTGTTAGTTTCATAGTGTTTTATATATACAAATTTAAAGTTCCTTTCAGTTAAGAATGTTTTAGACGTTTTTGTATCCATTTGACCATTGTGTTTTCAATGCATTGGAGAAAGTTATTTTTTACGTTTAATTTATCTGCAACATAAAGATAAATGAACTACACTTCCCATATTGCATGATGTGCTGAATTGTCATTACTAGAAAATTGTATAGCAGTGTTAAATTTAGTAGTATTTTGGTGAAATGTTAATAACCAAGGTTATTATCAAAGAAGAGTAATTAATTTTTTTGTATAATTTGAGACAAACAAAGTGTATTTTATTAGAGAAGTGTGAAGTGAAAAACATCAATCAACTAATGTTTTGTGTTTGCTCTCGTCCCAAAATATAATGCTATCAATGTTAGTGGTATTATTCTTCAATAAAAATTAGCATTGAATCATGGTAATTAGTGGCTATTTTAATTGTTAAAAAAGTTACTAAAATATAATGTCTCTGAATGGCAGTAACATTTAATGAGTAGGAACTGAAAATATTTTCAGAAAGGAAGTTCTACTTCAGTTAAGTATTCAATAATCTACCAAGCTATTAAAGTAAGTACTTGTGCTTGGAAGATTAAAAAGAGACAATGAAAGCAAATTAATCACAACCAAATGGAGCAAAAATCATAACAACTATGATAATACTAGCAGACCAATTGTTCATCAATCAAATATCTCAACAAATATTAACTTTTTGAGCTACCCCTCACAAAGCTGCAAATTCTTCTGCATGAAGCAAAGTGGTAGCTGATATCTGATTTCAGTTGAATCTGTTTTTAGTGTTCTCTTGATTCTACTCCTCTCTGACCAAGTTATGACTTCCTAATGTTGGATTTTCCATGACAACATTTGTTGATGGACCATTTTCTAGGCTTTCTCTCAGCTGTACCAATACCACCATATTGTCATGTTGCTGACTTCTTGTGGCAGTTTGGCTCTCCCTAGACACACTATTTGGTGCAACCAAGTAGTCACTATTACCTATAACTTGGTTTTCACTATGAGAATGAGCATTGGACCTGCAAATTGGACATAAGGGTGTCTTAAGAAGCCATGTGTCCACACACTGAGCATGAAAACTGTGCTTGCAGATAGGTAACAACCTGCACTTATCTCCAGTGATGAGGCTCTCCAAGCAAACTGCACAATCCACAGGGCTGCTTGTGTTGCCTTTGGCAACATAATCATAACATGGAAGCTTCTCCAAGTCATCTATGGACATGCTTCTTCCTCCATTTGCACCTCTCTCAACCATAGATCCTCTCCTAGAGAGTCTCTCCGAAATACAAACATGAAATATGATCAATACCACAAATCCCACAAATATTAGCACCACTGTTACAATAACTGTCATTATATACTACAATGCTTAAATGGAAATCTCACAATTTTTTGGCAGAGACTACAAGTATTCTCCAATTAAAACAATCTTCCTTGAACTAGGTAGGATCAGAATGAACGATCAAACTCTCCCTCTGAGTATCTAACACTGTTGCATATTGAAGACTCATTCCAAAAACAACTGATTAAGCTGTTGGAACAATTACATGTCATGCTTTCGGTAGTAAAAGCTCAAAAAAATTCTAAACATGGATTCATGGTGTTGTATATTATATGCTAAATAACATTGGCAATATTCTATTGAATCCATTTCCTATGTATGCATGTGTGAAGCAAATGCTGAGCAAGTACCAAAAAATATGCCATGAAAAGTAGAATTGTAGCACAAGAAAAAGTGAGGTAGTTTTGTGATAGAAACACAAGTTTCTTTGTTTGATGAACTTGGAATTTCATATATAAGAAGTTAAGAAAAGAGTTGCACATCATCAATCAGCATGGTTTTTTTTGTTTTTATCCCTTTTGATTTGTCTTTTGTGTATTAGGTGAGTGTGGAATGTTGATGGAGTGGGTGGGAAAGTAAGGAGTTTTTACAAGTGGACACAAAAAAATCACGGTTAGCTTGCCCTTTGAGCCTTTTCCTCTTTATCCTCTTTCCCTTTTTCTCTTTACTTTCTCTTTTACTTTCTTTGGTTTTGGCACTATGTACCACCTTTTGGTATTACAATGAGACACGGGATAATACTTATAAAGAAATTAGTTCATCCAAAAAATATATGAAAGGTTAATTAATTCAACTACTAAATCATTTTATTTTTATTTTTTTAAATGTGTGTTGATCAACACATAAGTTAGAGATATTTTTTAACTAACTTTAATTAAGATTTTATCGACCAATGATTACTTTTAAACGTATATTAATGAAAAATAATGTTGATAAAAAAATATTTTTGAGATCATCTCTTTGTCAATATATGTCAGAGTTATTTCTTAACTTAATGGGAGTTTTTGAAATTCGATAAGATTATTTTTCAATAAATGTCAATCAGTTTTTTTTATTGAATTTTTTAATATTAATTTTTTGACCATGTCTACAATATTGAAGTAATACTTTTTTATATTTCATGATAATTGAAATATTTCATTCAAAAGAAAAATTAAAATTAAAAAAAAATTGAATTATCTTATCTAAATAAAATATGTTAAAAATATAAAAAAAATTAAAAACTAAACAATTTGATATGGAAGCTAATTTAAATTCAGTGTATTTTAATCTTCTTCAAAATAAAAAAAAATATTTAAAAGACAAGTTAAAATATTTTTCCTACTCAAATTAATGAATAGCATTTTCTAATAGGCTCGACTTACGTAATTTTGAAGACTCTAATACTATTTTCTCAATTTTCATTTATATTTTTTAAGCTTTTGCCTATCAAAAATTTATCTCATAATTTTTATATGCGCAAAAATCCCACGTACTTAAAAATTAAAATAAAAAATAATACTTTATTAATATTCTTTATCTTAATCCAACTATACACTTGTTTTGAGCACGTTCACATTGGTGTAGTGAGGAGGATATTTTAGTCTTTTTTTGTTAATACGGGGTGCAGGAAGCAAAAGACTGTTCTTCAATCACAACAACCCAACCATGTGGGTATGTATCTCACTTACAAGGACAAAGAAAAAGCCCAACAAAGTCCAATTACAGTTACACGATTAGCATCTTCAAATTGTTACTAAGACCCTGAGATAATAATATTATTTATATAACTTAAATATGTTTTCAGTTCTTGAAGAATAATTATATTCTTCATTTTTATCTCTAAATTATTTTATTTTTCTTTGTTCTTTTTAAAAAAATTAAGACCTTGTTATATTGATTTTAATGCTTTTAACGTATAAAATTATTTTAAGGTCTTATATGATAAAAACATTTTTTTATTGTGTATTTGGACAATTTACAACAAAAACAAGTTTCTTTTGTAATTTTAGAAAATTATAATTGTGTGATTAAGTACTTATTATATTTTTTTTAAAATTAATCAAACAATTTTTAAGTTAATAGAATTTTTGTAGAGATATGACACAACATTTTTAATAAAAAAATATAAAATGTGAAACATAAAATATTTAGAAAAACTTAACATACAAAATTTGGTATGAACTCTCTTGTGTATTTTTGTAAAGTTTGGTATGAACTCTCTTGTGTATTTTTGTAAAGTGTGTAATATAGCTCCAAAATAAAAACATATTACAATCTAGAATTTAACTTAGAGATAAATAAGATGTATCTAAATATTTTTTTAGGAAAAATTAAATAAAAAATCAGTTATTTCATTTTTATAACAAAACAACTAACTCTATATTTGTAAAAATATATTCAATTTCATTTTTATAAAAATCACAAACTCACCACAACTTTTTAAGAAGTGGTTCTTTCTCTTTTATGTTTTGTTTGGTTGAAGGAGTAGATTTGAGAGAATGAATTTGAAGAATTTTAAGTGGATTGTGTGAGGATGATAAGGTTGTTTGGATTAATGGATAGATGGTAAGATCTAAAGGGATTTGAAAGGAATGTTTGTGAAAGTTTGGAAATGATTTGATAGATGTTATAGATTTTTTTTTAATTTTTTAATTAATATATTTGTGAAATTATTAATTGACCCTTGTGGAAAAGGGTGTTTTGTAATTTCCAACTCACTTACAAAGACTGATTCGTAATTTTTAATTTCATCCCTTCAAATCTCTTCCCATGAGCAGGATTCCATCTTGCAAAATCCCTCTCTAATCCATCCTTCTAAATTAATGCAACAAAACAGACTTCATCCACAACAATCCATCCTTTTGAACAGTACATCTACACCATAACAACAATTCATCCTCTTGAACAGTACATCTACACAAACTGATTCAACCAAACACAAGCTTAGATTTCTAGTGTCAGTAGAACAAAGAGTGTCCCATCAGATTCTTGGTCCTTTGAGGGCCACACTCTATATATATATATATATAAGAGAAGTTAATTAAATGTCTTTTTTTAAATGGGAAGCTAATTTCATGTTTTTGTTTCTAAATTTTAGGTAAGGGAAGTTAAAAGTTAATGGTGCCCTTTCTATGTTAGTTAGAAATATAAATTTATATAAAATGATGATATTTAGTAAGCGAAAATAATTGCATGTTTTTTTTAATATTAGGTAAGGAAAGTTAGTTTGATCGTTTTTAATATATATTGTAATTATTTATTTTATCAAGTATAAATTGGATGAATTTGAATTAAATAGAATGAATGTTTATGTAGTGTATGATGTAGTATCAATGTTTGTGATGTAGTGTGTAATGGAGACATGGTATCTGCAGGAGATGATTAGATGTGGTGAGAGTCAAAGGAGATTTAAATAATTGGGTCGTAATGTGATGTATTATATAAGTGTGATGTGTTAATGATATTGTGATATATGAGATTATTTATGAAAGCTTGATAGGTGTAGAAATTTAATTTATGATTATATATATATATATATATATATATATATATATATTTAAAATCTATAACTCTATAGGTTATCTTTGTGGTGTTTGTTTTGTTTTCTAAATCTTTGTATTACATGTGCATATATGAATATTTATATTTTGAAGAAGAAGTATATTTTGAAATATAATATATGAATATTTATATTTAGGTCTATTATATCATTTGTATGCAATAAAGTTTCTATTATATAAAAAACATAAGATGTTACAAAGTGTTCACTTCATATGTTTGTTTTAATAGGAGTTTTACATAAATTACCAATAGTTATTTTCTTCTTATTTAATGATTGATTGCTCTTAAAAATATAATAAAAAGGTTTGAGGTTAATGACTAGTATATTGAATCAAATATGATCATGTTAGGATCTTACTAGCCACTTCTGTAAGATTTCTTTTCATCATCATTAGATTAGATGTTTTCATCATCATTAGATTAGATGTGTGCATGAGATCAGAGGTAGGGAATGTTGTGAGTTTACTTTGTTCAAAGTGTGGTAGTACCCACTTTTCATCATCATTATATTAGATGTGTGCATGAGATCAGAGGTAAAGAATGTTGTGAGTTTACTATGTTCAAAGTGTGGTAGTAACCACTATATTGTCCAGGAAGCCTCATTCTTTTACCAACAATAACTTTATTTACACATTGAATTCAGGTAGATACTCTTACAAGGAATTGACATGAAATAAGAGGCAAGAAATGTTGTCATACTAACAATAATTGAATTCAGGTAGATATTCTTACAAGGAATTGACATGAAATAAGAGGCAAGAAATGTTGTCATACTAGCAATAATTGTTGTCAGTTTATGTCCAATCTGTATTAATTATAAATGTGTTGACACTTAGTTTTCTTACTTAGAAAATCCTCATTTTTCACCAACAATAACTTCACCATAATTTTTGGTGAGACTATGGTTGCAAATGTGTTGACACTTGGTGTTCTTACATAGAAAACCATCATTCTTTCACCAACGATAACTTAACCATAATTGGTAATTGTTAGTCAGATTGTGGTTGACACTTGGAGGATTAAATTAACCATAATTGGTAATTGTTAGTCAGATTGTGGTTGACACTTGGAGGATTAAATTAACCATAATTGGTAATATTGTGGTTGATACTTGGTGTTCTTACCTAGAAAACCCTTCTTATTTTATCAATAATAACTTCACCATAATTGTTCAGACTTATCACACTGTGGTTGACACTTGATGTTCCTACCTAGAAAACCCTCCTTATTTCACCAACAACAACTTCACCATAATTGTCAATCAGACTGTGGTTCCCACTTGGTGTTCTTACCTAGAAAAACCCTCCTTACTATATTTCACCAACAATAACTTTACCACAATTGTCAGAATGTGGTTATAAATGTGTTGATACTAGGTATTCTTACCTAGAAAACCCTTATTCTTTCACCAACAATAACTTCACCATAATTGTTATTCAGATTGTGGTTGACACTTAGTGTTCTTACCTAGAAAGTCCTCTTTATTTTATCAATAATAATTTTACAATAATTGTCAGATTGTAGTTGTAAATATGTTGACACTTGGTTTTCTTACCTAAAAAACCCTCTTTATTTTACTAACAATAATTTTACCATAATTATGAGTTAGACTAGTTGCAAATGTATTGATACTTAATTTTATTCCACATGAAACCTTTCTTATTTCATCAACAATAACTTCACTCACACTTGAATTATGATAGAAATTAACATAAATAACAAAATATTAAATATTATCTATAAATAATATATATATATATATATATATATATATATATATATATATAACATTTTAGGTTTGCAGTTTTAATTCAATTATTTAGATTTTATTCTAATGAAATTTTTATGGAGAATTTTTTTTATGAGAATCAAATTAGTCTAAAATGACCATGACTATGTATTTAAGGAAATTATCCTAAAATATAATAATTTTAAGTGTCATTTTAACAAAACATAGTGTTAAAGATATTAGTATTAAGAGTTTTTCATAATATTTTTTTGTTGATAAAACTATAGTTTTAATATATATCTCAAAAAAATGGACGAGTTTCTTAAAACTGAAAAACTAAATAAATTTATTTAATTTTAAGGAATATAGGATTATAAGATCTATATTAAAGTTTTTTTATCAATTAATAACTTTTGAACAAAAGAAACTCATTGAAGATATTCCCGCCAAATCCTTTAAGTTTGGAATAAAAGTTATAAGTTGAAGGAAGATAATAAATAAAAGAATGACAAAGTTGAAACTCCATTGACAAAAATAATTAATAGATTAATGACAGTTGAAACTTTAAGAGATAAAAATACTAATTCAGAAGATATAGGATTACAAGTAAAATTTAAAGATAAATCTTAAGTACAATTTCTCACCAAATAAAAGAAGGCAAATATTATTTCCTAATATTATTCTCATGCTAAATTTAAAATGAAAAAAAAAATAATTAATCTGATTTTTTAAAAATAAATTTTAGAATTTAATTATATATATGGTCAACATAAAAACTGCCATTGCAGTTAAAAAAGCATAAAAAACTGTTAGCTAATAAAAAACGCCCTTAATATATCAGTTAAGCAACTGTTTTCTACAAACTTTTTAATATAGTTATTATAAAATTAATAAGGTTACAATAAAAATATTTAAATAACCATTCTAAAAATAATTATTTTATTTTATTTATCAGCTCCTTTCTTTATTTTGTTAAGAAATGATTATTGGTCCCTATTTTACATCAGAAGAAAAAAAAACACATAAATGGAGAATGGAGAAGCAGGAAGAACATGGTCACACAACCGACACGTGTCCAGCCATTCCATCTAGAGGAAAGTACAATCTAACCTTAAATTAAAATTAGCTAAAAATAAGATTTTTTTGGTATGAATATATTTTTATTAAATTTTATATGAAAAAATATATTTTGAAAATATATGAATATTTATATTTAAATTTATTATATAATTTTTATGCAATAAGTTTCTATTATATGAAAAATATAAGATGTTAGAAAATATTGACTTTGTTTAATAAGAGTTTTACATAAATTATCAATTCATTTTCTTCTTATTTAATTATGAATTATTTTTAAAAATATAATAAAAATGATTGAGGTTAATGACCAGTATATTAGACCAAATATTGTTTTGTTAGGACTTTACTTTAAAAAAATCTAATTCTTTCACTAACAATAACTTCATAATCAGGTAGCTAGATATTTTTACAAGAAATTGACATGAAATGATTATTGTTGTCATACTAACAATAATTGTTGTTAGTTTTTCTTTAGATTGAAATTGCAAATGTGTCGCACTTATTTTCTTACTTATAAAATCCTCCTTATTTCACTAGACTATCATTATCAGTAAATATGTTGACACTTGTTATTCTTACCTAGAAAACCTTTCTTATTTTACTAACAATAACTTCACCATAATTGCCAGATGGTTCACACTTGGGTGTTCTTAGTGAGAAAACCCTCCTTATTTCAATAACGTCACCATAATTGTCAGTTATAGTATGGTTGACACTTGAGTGTTCTTACCCAGAAAAATCTCCTTATTTCACCAACAATAACTTCACCATAATTGTCAGTTAGACTCTGGTTGACACTTGGGTGCTCTTACCTAAAAAATCCTCACCCAAAAAATCCTCATTATTTCACCAGCAATAACTTCACCATAATTGTTGAGTTAGATGGTTGCAAATATGTTGATACTTGGTGTTCTTACCTATAAAAACCTCTTTATTTCACCAATAATAACTCAAATATGGTGACCCTCATTCTTTCACCAACAATAACTTCATCATAATTGTGAGTCAGATTGTGGTTAACACTTGGTATTCTTACCTATAAAACCCTCCTTATTTCACTAATAATAACTTCATTCATAGTCATACTGTAGTTACAAATGTGTTGACACTTGTGTTCTTATCTAGAAAACCCTCCTTATTTCACCAACATTAACTTCACTTGAAGTTTGTTTGGTTGCATTAATTTAAGAGGATTATGAAATAGGAAATAACTAAACAGTTATTGTAAGTAAGTTGGAAATCAAAAAATACCCTTTTCCACAAGGGTTAATTAGTAATTTCACAAATATATCAATTAAAAAATAAAAAAATCTATAACATTTATCAAATCATTCTCAAGCTTTCACAAACATTCCTTTCAAATTCATTCAAATCTTACCATATCCTAGCAACCTTATTATCCACACCCAATCCACTCAAATTTCTTCAAATTCATTCTCACAAATCCACTCCTCTAACCAAACAAAGCCTTGGTGTTCTTACCTAAAACACCCTCCTTATTTTACTAATAATAACTCCACCATAATTGTCAGTCATTTAGATTGTGCTTGACACTTGGGTGTTATTGCCCAAAAAACCCTCATTATTTTACCAACAATAACTTCACCAAAATTGTTGGGTCAAATAGTTGCAAATATATTGACACTTGGTGTTCTTACCTAGAAAACCCTCCTTATTTAACCAATAATAACCCAAATATGTTGACCCTTATTCTTTCACCAACAATAATTTTATCATAATTGTGAACTGTGGTTGACACTTGGTATTCTTACCTAGAAAACCCTCTTTATCAATAATTGTCATAGTTGCAAATATGTTGATACTTGGTTTTCTTACCTAAAAATACCACCTTATTTCACCAACAATAACCTCATAATGATCCATCTGCAATCACCCTACCTTGATTTCCTTTCAATCCCCAGTACTCTGATTTCATTTCAATCAAAATGATTGCAAATGCATTCATCATTCAGTCATAACAACAATCACATTCAACCATTCTGAAGCTTATAGGTGCATGTGTAATCATGGTACCTTGATTTCCTTTCAATCTTCAGTACACTGGTTTCATTTCAACCAAAATGATTACATATAAGTCTATAACTCAGTCATCACACATAACACATCAATTTCATCATACTGAAGTATATAGAGACATATGTAACCATGGTACCTTGGTTTCCTTTCAACCCCTAGTACACTGGTTTCATTTCAACCAAAATGATTACATACAAGTCTATAACTCAGTCATCACACATAACACATCAATTTCATCATACTGAAGCATATAGAGACATATGTAACCATGGTACCTTGGTTTCCTTTCAACCCCCAGTACACTGGTTTCATTTCAACCAAAATGATTACATATAAGTCTATAAATCAGTCATCACACATAACATAGCAATTTCATCATACTGAAGTATATAAAGACATATGTAACCATGGTACCTTGGTTTCCTTTCAACCCCCGGTACACTGGTTTCATTTCAATCAAAATGATTACATACAAGTCTATAACTCAGTCATCACACATAACACCTCAATTTCATCAAACAACAACCAAAATGTTCTCACATATTTCTTTCTAACATCATTACTTAAAACAATTCAGATAATTATACCAAATCACAATAAATAACCAAATTCAATCAGTGCTCAAGGACCAGTCAGACCTGCAAGAAAGACTTGAGCACTGATAATCATATATCTAAGTCTTTTATTCTAGGGTTCTATTTGAAAGTAAATAACTAAAATAAGTTACTAGCTTCCCTTACTTGATGAAGATCTCTACAACAATTCTCCACCCGATAAAGATGCTAATCTCAAAATCTAGGTATCTAGAAGAAGTTATCAGAACAAAACCAAATTTTAGTATAATCTTAATTAAGTTGAGAGAAATACTTTTCTCAACTGTCTCTACTAAGATTGATGACAAAAAACCTAAGGAAAACTAGAGATTAAGGGATCTATAAAGCAAATACGAACTTACTCTGTTTGAGATTTTGATCGGTTAGAAATGATCCTTAACTCCTTATTAGCTACTGCAGGGTATATTTAGATTTTAAAACAGATGATGTATGGATGAAGAAAAACTAGAGAGAAGGGAGAGAGATTTTTTGAGAAAGCGAAAGAGAGACACAGAGGAGAGAGTCTGGAGGTGCAGGACGTCACATAAGTTGAGGAAAATAATTAATAGATGAATGACAAAGTTGAAACTTTTAAGAGATAAAAATACTAATTCCGAATATAAAGGATTATAAGTGAATTTTAAACATTAATTTTAAGTACAATTTCTCACCAAATAAAAGAAGGAAAATATTATTTCCAAATATTATTCTCATGCTAAATTTAAAATGAAAAAAAGAAGATAATTAATCTGATTTTTTATTAAATAAATAGCAGTTTTCAAATTTTCTAGAAAATTAATATTTTTTAGAATTTAATTTTATATATGGTTAACATAAAAACTGTGGTTGCATTTATAAAAACATAAAAACCTGTCAGCTAATAAAAAACGCCCTTAATATAACAGTTAAACAATTGTTTTCTACAAACTTTTTGATATAGTTATTATAAAATTAATAAGTTACTATCAAAATAATTAAATAACCATTCTAAAAATAATTATTATTATTTTTTCTCAGCCCCGTTTCTTTATTTTGTTAAGACATGATTATTGGACCCTATTCTACGTTACAGAAGAAAAATAAATAAATAAATAAACAGTGAAGCATGAAGAACGTGGTCACACAACCGACACGTGTCCAGCTATTTCTACATGAGAGTACGATCCTACCTTAAATTAAAATTAGCTAAAAATAAGATTTTTGGTAAATTAATAAAGAATCATTTTAAAATTTCATAAACAATTATTTACCTATAAAAAGTATTTGTTTTATATATATTTTCTATAAATGTTCATAAGAAAATTTCTTTAAATAAGTTTATGGTTTAATTTACTTTCATTTTAAATTCTTTAACTTCAAATTTTGAATTATCACAAAAGTTAAAGTAACTGTAAACTAGACGCGTATTCAATAAATCCATCAAAAACTAAAATCAAAAGAGATATTGATGGGTATGATATTTAAAAAATATATTAAAACCCATCCATTTTTTTACTATCATCATATAGTGTATATCTAACTTTTTATCATTTATGTTTTGCTCAGAAAGGAGGGAAGAGTGAAAATAAATTAAAAAAAAAGGACAAAAGTGAAGTTAATTAGCCGAAAGTAAAAAAAAAAAAAGAGTAGAAAGTTTACTATAGATTTAATTGATGTAGTAATATTATAAATTATTAAATAACATAAATAAATATGAATTAAAATTAAAATACCATTAATTATAGAGTTTTTATTTTA
>Ga0209489_100914_pt1 | contig 59044 bp, 27 predicted proteins | sample SiratrowhiteBW_FD_187527 | JGI IMG/M metagenome (GOLD analysis project Ga0209489, IMG submission 187527) | Root nodule microbial communities of legume samples collected from California, USA - Siratro white BW (SPAdes) (version 2) | ecosystem: Host-associated > Plants > Roots > Nodule | place... | reverse complement strand
ACTTAGAATGCAATCTGCAAAGGTTCAAACAATTTACAAATATGAAAACCAATCAAACAGAATCAGTGCACTGTAGACAAATATGAAATCTGGAAAACCAGTGTACTGAAAAACAGATTAAAATTCAAGAACAGACAGTGTACTGTTAAACAGTTTTCTGGAAAGCAGTAAGTAGTTTAAAGAATTATGCAAGAGCTTTAAAGATTTAGATCAACTGCAAATTAATACAGACAAACTGATTCAGAATAGAAATCAGATTAAATTTGATACCAGAAAACGATTAGAAAGACATCAATTACAGAAAAAATAGTTTTTTTGGAAAACTGACTGATGAACAATGAATGCAATAAATTGTAAACTGTATTTCAGAAGTAATTCAAGTTTATCTGTTGGAAAGACTTTATTTTCTAATTCAGAATCTGTTCAAAGATTATTAGGAACAAATCACTTAATTCAGTTTATGCTTTTGAGTCAATTTCTTGAAAAATCAAGACACACAGTAAGATGTATCAAGAACAGTAAAGATTCATCAAGAATTGAAAGAGAGTAGGAGAGAAATGACACAGCAGATTTTATCCTGGTTCACCCCAACTAGGCTACGTCCAGTCTCTTACTTCACAGTAAGGATTTCCACTAAAAAGATCAACAGATCAGTTTATACAATCTTGCTCCCCGCAAGAACACCTCTGCACCCTGCAGAAAACACCCGCTGAAACCTACAGCCGTAACTGGCGCTTATACAGAGTCCACTGTAAAGCCCAGAACAACCCTTGCTGATCCCCTCAGCAAGTTGCACCATACACAGAATCCACTGTGCGCAACCAGACTCTTACTGAACCCTTCAGTAAGTCACACCCTGTGCACAATCCACTGCACATATCAGAATTACCAGTCGAGGCAATTCAAACAGATCCCAATACAACACAATTTCTGAATTCAGATTATTACAATCACTAATGCACTTCTATACCTCAACAGATTACAAAACAGAAATAAGAGAAGGAGTAAGAAGGCTTATTCAGTGAGATTCAATCAGCAGAACAGCATCAGTAATCATAATTAAGCTCCAGCAGATTAAAGAATGTGATTCTTGATGACTTTCTTGCAAGATCTTTCTCACAAACACATTTGGGCACTAATCTCTCTCTTAGAAAAACTTGGGTACTTTGTAAAATGATTTCGCACAACTTCTGTTTTTCTCATTGTTATATTTCAAAAATGCGCACCACCTTTTTATAGACAACTGTCTTTTAAATTTCAGTCGATTGTCAAACAGTCGACTGTTTTTCTCAGTCGGTTAAAACAGTTGCTTAAAATACAAAAATCTGATTTTTTTGATTATTTCAAAAACATTTGTTTAAATCAGCTTTTTAAATTGTTGGAGCTTATTAATGATTAACAAATGCACATCATGCTAAGTTGAATCATATTTGCCTCAACCACGTTCCTAAGTTCTAGACCAAGCTTCAAATCTTCATGAATCTTCATGCATTCCACATATGATCATAGGTCTTGAACTTCTTCATACATGGTTGGCTTCATCAAATACAATTAGTTATCCACTGATGCTAACACACCTCAAGGTTCAATAATCATGTCATTACGTGGAACGATGTTTAACATAATATTTTATGTATTACTTAGTTAATTAGGATAATTATTTTCACTTTGATACTTTTGGTTGTTGTGATGTTGTTTTCTTTATCAGAGTAGTATCAAAACTCCTTGGTTTGAGATTGTTATCATTTATGGAAGGACAAGATGAAAGACATATTGTTTGTGAAGAAATTACATCTTTTGCTACTTAGAAGTCGAATTTTATATCTAATGAGGAATGAGTATCAATTTTGATGATATAATTTTGTGACTATGAGTCTTGCGAGAAGATTGAGTCCTTATATATTTCTAAGTCATGCAATAATAAGTTGTATTTGTTGAATTGCTTGATGAATTTGAGTTAGAGGAAGTGTTTGCCCATTTCAGATCACTTAAACAAGTTTCAAGGGATTTTAGATCAACTATCAAAAATGAAAAAATTGAGCGACATATAAGGAAAAAAACTCATAAACTCATTAGCTTAAGAATTTGAGTTTGTCCATGATTTATTATTGGTGTCGAATATCTCTGATGTATTCCCTTTGAAAGATCCCAATAGTGATACTAGATCAGTTGATGGTTTGTTTTGATATTTGACTTTCTTGTACGAATAAAATATAAAATGATCCTTGTATCAAAATTCTTCATGATAGAAGTTTTAGATAAGTGTATCATGTTATAATAATGACAATCTAAATAAGGGTTATCATTGAGGTGCTATGAATAAAATGCTTTCACTATGAGAAAACATCAATGTGAAGTAGACCCACACTTAATAGGAAAAATTATTAAAAATCCAAGTATAAATTTGAGTTTGCAATGAACATTTTTTTTTTAAAAAATTATATATATATATATATATATATATATGAAAGCACCCACAAAATTATTGTTTTAATATTTTTGGTTGGTGGTGTAATTTATCTCTTATTCTAATTAATTCATAGCTCATACAAGAGTTTCACGTAAGAATTGAAAGAAAGATTTAATTGAAATATTAGTTTTATATGCATTGTAATTTTATGATTTTAGTTTTTAGGTTTTAATTTTTCAATTGGATTTCTACATTTCGTTGCTATTTGAAATATTATATTTATACCATTTCAGCGTTCAAACATGTTCAAATTAAAATTGTATAATTACAATAATATGGATAAAAAAAAGTGTAAATAAATATTAATATACTTGTTTCGAATACCTAATGCCAAGGCAAACAAGAACTTAAACAACATCTAATGTCACTATAATTATCATATCATTTTAGTTGAATTTTTGAGTTACCAAATGTCTTTTACTCTCTATGGCCCAGCAAGGCAAACTAATGTTTCTGTCTTGTGTGGAACTTACTTTCTTATCTTGTTGTCTTCGGTTATCAATCAAGAGCATAGCATCATATTCACCATAGACTTTTCACAAAATTATTGATTGAGAATGTGTTGGAATTGACATTATTATTTATATCTTATTTGTATTTCACCAAAAAAAAATTCATTAATGTGTGGATTAGAGTTAGAAAAATTAAAAAAAGAAAAATTCTTTCCTAATTAATGCATTTAAAAGCATAATCTTGTATTGAATACAAATTCCCTTAGTTTAAATCACACGTCCATTAAATCTAAAACACGTATGGAAGCTAGTTTAATTCAATTTACTCTGAGATTCTTGACCTCATAAATTGGGTTTTCGAATTATATACCAATTGAAACGTACACGTATTAGAGACTTTTAGCATCACTTGAAAAAAAATCTACTTTTTTATTTTTATTGAAGACACTAATTATGCTGAAGTTGACTGAAGAGATTTATATTTAGCTAGTGAACAAAATTGATCTTGAAGGGGTGAAATCAAGGGGGAGCACATGCAAATTTGAAAGCGACGTAATTTATTTGAAATCAAGTACGTCCACACTAATTCATTTTTAAGCATTTTTTTCTATAATTTAACCCAAGAAAATCAAAATCAAATACAAACATTTTGGTTCACATTTTTTTTTGCAAGTTATTTCATTTGTATTATGTGCAAAAAAAGTATAATCAAGAGTCTTTCTTTTTGTTTATAACATGTAGCTAAACTGAAAGATTAATCAACACAAAGAGTAAAGGTCCATATAGCTGTTTTTTTAATATATAATTAAATAAAATCACGTTAACTAATTATTTTTTCCTTATTATAAAAAAGTAACGTGAAATCAAACACGCCATGTAAGAGTGCTATATTGATCAAACTTTTTGTAAGATTTGTTGGATGGCTTTTGTTTATGAATGAAACATGTTATCTCTTGATCATTTTATGAGAAAAAAGAGAGAAGATATACTATATTAGGGCACGTGAACGCATTCAACTTGGGGTATAGTGACAAAAGTGGAATAGGTTGGGTGAACCAAGTCAAATAATCACTGTCCAAGGAGGGCTTCTTAGTCCTACCAAGTGGGAGGATGAACCCTATAGATACGTTCACTGTGTTTCTTACATGTCCAAATCATGGTGGTCCATTTCTACACCTTATTTTCTCTTTGGAAAAAATAAACATAACAGGTAATAGAAAAGTATTAGAAAGTTAGATTTTGGGTAGAACTATGTTGTGGATGTTAAGGAGCATGATTTTGCATGTATTCTTATGAATCATGCTTGGCACTGCTTTCATTGCATCTAAGGAGTTTTAACTATGCAAAATGGTTAATTACTAAAGAATGAGAATTTAATTTACCATAATTATACTTAAAACTTGTACTCACATCACTTACCTATATAAAAACACGTACATCAAGTTTGGTATATATCTCTTAAGACTACACCAATCCAAATCCCTCAACTAGATAAAGATTAAAAAGTGACAACAATTGTGTTATAATTTAAAATTGCTTTTTTATATTTTGAATTATATTAATCTCGGATGTTTAATCCCTTTTTTTAGCCATGCCAAATAATGTAAGAGGAATAGTATTAAAGAGTTAGTGAGAAAGGAGAAGGTACAAGTACTCTATGTCCAAGAAACGAAGTTGGAACAAGAAGACATAAAATATATCAAAAGATATGGGGAGATAAGGAAGTGCTGTGGATGACATACTCCTATGTTTGTGGGAAAATTATCCATTCCAAGTGATCGCATCTTTTTCAGTGCATGAGTGTTAGGCTGCAAAGGGTTCTGGGTAGAAAAACATGAGTATAACACTTGTGAATATATACTCACCATGAACTAGAGACTATCGGAGGAAATTAAAAGTAGGAAATATGAGTTGTAGTGCCTTAATGGAGATTTCAATAGTGAGAGAGTAGGGTGAACATGAGAGATAATAGTGGGATAAAATTTAATAAATTGATTATGGATATGGGCTTGGAGGGCCTTCCTATTATAGGGAAAAAATATACTTAATTTAGGCCTAATGGAAGACTAAAAAGTAGATTTGAAAATGCATTATTGACAAAAGAAAGATGGGAGGTGTGAGAAGGAAGTTTATAATATGTGTTAAATAGAAATATCTTATATCAATATCTCATATTAACAAAGAATAACAAAGAATGAGGTAAAATATTTGGGACAAAACTATTTAGAGTGATGGACGAATAGTTTGAAGACACAAAATACAACTCATTTATCAAACATGTATGACAAGAAACTTGGATGAAAAATGGTCTTATAGGATTACTAAAGGAACTCTTCCCTTAGCTAAGAGTAACCAAATATCTCCTTCTCCTTTCACTCTTAAGCTTACGACAATAGTGAGGAAAGAAGGCTCCCGTTAGCAATTAATATTGGTTAAAAAATTTTGAAGGCCAATCATTGAACTTTGGATGTTGGCTTTTTCTATTTGTCCAACCTCATTCTAAGTCCAACCTCATTCTAACTTTTAAGTTGCAACGTGACTCTAAGTCTAATGTGACAAATCATGTTATAAATGGTAGAAGGTATTTCAAAATTCTTTGCCTATTGCAAAGTCAAAAACTGCTAAAATTGAAAATTTTGTTTTTTTTTCCTATCTTTACTTTTGAGACTCTAAATGACTCTCGTATGCATGTTTTCTTTATGATATGGATATCTTTAGAAAAATAGTTTTTCTCATAGTTTTTTTAAGGATAAATAGATCGTCGATGTTGTTTTTAATTAAATAAAAAAGTGTGAGTGTAGACCGTTTAATGCAATGTCTTGGACAGTCTAGTGCTCAACCTAGACCATCTAGTGCGTCAAAAGTCAATAGATTTTGAGTATAGATAAGGTTAAATAACATCAATTCATCTCTCAATGAATTCAATTACAAATTTAGTCAAACAATGGTTATATATTGTCTGCTAAAGGTATTCATTAGAAAGAACAATGATTTGTTGTTTTCAAAACAATAAAATAAAAAGAGAATATTAAACCAAATTAAAAAGAAAATCGATTCTTGAGTTCATTTATCATTGAATCCTTCATGAGTTCACACACACATATCATTAATCCAATTTCAATGTAAAAGTGAATTAACTAAACAAGAGTCAATCAATTCATGAATTAGTCAAATAAGCATCCATTTATTAAATTCCTCACCCGTGTCCAAGCGTATACGTGTGAAAATTTTAGTCTTTTACCTCTTGAATTATGCAAACAAGAGATTAGTTAGAATAAAACAAAATAAACAAGAATTCTAATTAAATAATAGAATTGAATTATCAACAAACGTCAAAAATAATTCCTAAGAAGAAATTAAAATTCAAAAATAGTGCAGTTTGTCACATAAATTGAAAAACAAAACTAAGTTGTATATAACCTTAAAGTTGAATGTGAAATTATAAGAGAACCAACTCAAAAAGGTTTGGCCTTCCATGTGTAGGCAAAACAAAAAGAATTATAAAGAAGAAAATATAAAAGTGGCATAACTAGGTTAGCATGTCCTCCAATGTGGAGTGTATACTATAAAATGATGTTCTTCCTCCTTCTGACTTTGTATCCAACTATTTTTATTTTCTTGCAAATTTCGGATTCATCTTGTTTCAAATTTATTTCTAGTGTTATTTTTTTTTAAATTTTGTAGATTTTTCTAAGATTTGGTAGATTTTATTTATAAGATTTTCTAGACTTTGTTCTCCAATACTTTTTCTCAGATTTTGTTTTTAATTTTTCAAGTTCTGTGGATTTATTTTCAATTCTTTTTCTCAATTTTTTTCTATTTATTGTTTAGATAAGTTGTTTTCAAATCTGTTTCAAACAAGCGAATTGGACTATGACTAATTGGGCCTAGAATAACAAAATTTGTTGACATTGGTCCATAGCAGAAGAATCTAGAGTGGACGGTCTAATGAGCCTTCTACAATTAGACGATCCACTTAATACATTAGCTTAGCTCTTCAGTCTTCGAAGTATTTTATTTCTTTATCAAGCTAAGAATCCAAGCTTTCCAAAACCATTGAAATCATTGAAAGTAATTACCTATAGTTCAAGATATCATCAAAGCAAGACAAGTAGGTTAATGAGATTAAAAGTATGAATTTAATCAATAATCTCAGTTAAGGACTAATTATCCCCAATTCAGTAAATTCCAATTTAAATAGTAGATTTATTCTCAGGTATAGTCCAAGAAAGTCAAGACTACATGTTCTAAGGTGAGTAAAATTGTGCTCATCAAATAACCTCGCACTTATTATTTTGAACTATGGGCAAAAAACACTTGGTGAACATCACAATTGAGAAAGACAAACACATGTTAGATTAATTGTAGACCCTATAAATGCATATGAGTAGGCATAATGCAACCTTCAAGAAATCAAGGAATCATGAAAAATATGAATAGATAACCCCATCTTTTAGCAAAAAAGATGGTAACTGAAATCAAGAGTTGAATACAAAAAATGATAGAATCTTTAGGATAACTCTCAAGTGTTTAATTTTGTTTATACACTCAAAGCATTCATGCAAGCAAGCACCATAGGCTAACCAAGACTTTAATATCCACAACAATTGAATAACAAGCAAAGGTAAGAGGAACTCATATGGAATATAATAGGGCCAAGGTAAAGGTAAGTAACCTTAAAACCATAAAGAATAGATGAACGAAGGGGAATAAAAAAAAAATAAAGGAAAGTAAAATACTTCTTCACAACTACAATTAGACTCATCTTTCAATTATTTTATTGCAACATGTTTTCTTTCTTTATTTTTTCTAAGCATTTCTCATTCTTTTTCTTATATAATTTATTTTCTTTTTGTTCTTTTATATTCTTTTTCGATAATGAGTTATTCAAATGAGGAAGTAAGCAAAATTGAGGTACAACCCACACTTATTCAATAATCTATTCCTAAAACAATTCCAAAACTTCTTTATCCTCTAAGGTAAGGTCAATCATAATTTTCTTTTTTCTCTTAAAGGTTGTAATAAGGTTTTAAAAACAAGAAAAGGTTATAGGCTCAAAGGTATTAACAAGTGCATATCATGAAGGTAAGTAAATATGTCTTGTAATTTAATATCAACAATCATCTCATTTCATATATGTCACACAAATTTATAAAACAAAGAATCAACTTAAGTTCTAAAGCATAAGTAGACATGAGTGAAAACACACTAGAAAAAGAAAGAATGATACAAGATGGTCCATCCAATAATAATGCTTAAAATCTCACAATGGATAACTATCACAAAAGATTCAACTAAAAACTTCTCGAAACCAACTTATTCAAAAATTTATAAAGAATCCAAACAACACAAACCAAGAAATCAATTTTTCAAGAATTATGAAAATGCCAAAAACCACTAAAAAATTTTAAAAATCTAATGAAAACATGCCAAAAATATTCTTTTATTATTGTTATTATTATTTATCACGCAATCCTAGAAATTACTAAGAAACCTAATCACATATTTGTATCAAAAAAATTAAAGCATATCCTACAACTATAATTCTCCTTCCCCACACTTAAATCATACATTGTCTTTAATGTACAAGTACTTAATTCAAAGAATAAGAGATACAATGGGATGTAAAAGTGGGAAAAGAGAGACTCTTTCAACAAGCTTGAGGAAATATGGGAATTTGCTGATTGATCTCTTCAACCGTCTCCTCTAAGATAAAAGTCAAGGTCCTTTATGAATTATTGCACAAAGATGGTTCTAATGCCTTCTGAAAGGTCTGGACAAAAGCACATAGAACCTTGGTAGGGATGGTGAAAGAATATTCATCTTTTGATTCACTTTCAACACCTTGATGGGGCCATCTGGAGCATCTTCTATGATGAATCGTTGTGCAGCAAGGTGAGATTAGAAGAGTTAAAAGGGGAAGATGTGGTGAGGATATAAAGGTATCAGTCAGATGGGTGGGGGTTGATCAGATCTAAAAGATTAAAGTACTCTTGTGATGGCTGGAAGGTTGTGGATGAATTAGGTTTATGGTGGGTAGATGGTCTAATGGAGTTGTTTGGTTGGGCAGGTTGTTTGGTGGTAATGACAAGCATTACAGGTCATGTTCAGGTAAAGGTGAAGAGGGGCTAGGTTGGGAGTGAGGTGTGTTGCAGGTGGCATCAATTATCTCACGATGAAAGTTAGGTAGGCTAAGTCACAATCGTGGTGTTTGGGTTGTTACACTCTTAAGTAGAAAGAGTTAGCTCCTGACTATTAACTATAACTTTTAGCCAAGTGGTAAACACTCAATCCAACCACTGGTATCAGAACAAAGGCCACAAGTTCGGTTTCTAATGGGGCAGTTGTTTAGGAAGAGATTGTTGCAAGTTGAACAATTGTGTTATGGTGTAGGCTAGATATGCTGAGTTACAATCAAAGAGTTTTATTCTTGTAGGGACAATTAGTGAGGGGGAAATTGTTATAGGTGGCATCAAGTGTCATTGGTGGAGGCCATGTGAACTAAGTCATAATTGAATTCTCTTGATTACGAGAAGTGCTTATAACCAAAGAGTCAGCTTTGATGATTATTGGGAAACATACTTTTAGCTTCACCAACACTCCACCAGATGCCAAGGTGATGTCAGGATATGATTATAACGCTCAAAACAACACTCATGCAACTATCATCAGGTAAGTAATGTCATCCTATCAGGTTATTCTGATCTTTTACATCATTGAGGAATTATTATTGTTGCTGGATACAAAATGTGGTAGTGTAAAAGTGTATGTCTAGGAAAGTTATGGCAAGGTAAGGCTTGGTATTTAAGTGTGTCCATTGGTGACCCACCTCCCTCTTGGAAACTTACCTGGTGTACTAGTTCATGATCTACAATCATTGTTACAGTAAACAATATTGTTCATGAAGAGAAATACATGAGTTAATAACAAAATGTATCAACCAGGTCATACTCGAATCCTTTATCAGGGTTCACAGGTGAATGAGTGTGCATAAGAGGTTATGTAGATTTGTTGACAACCTTTAGAGCGAGCACGACACACCAAGCATTAAGAGTTCGATACATCGTAGTTAAGGAAGGCATATCTTGCAACACACTTATCAAACATTGAATGTTGAGTAAGCTTGCTGTCATTATTTCCATGTCGTAAATGACTATGAAGTTTCCTACTAAGAATGACATGACTATTACGGGAAAGGTCGATGCAAAAGTTGTTCGGGAATGTTAAGACTCCTTCTAGTGGCAGTACTACAACAAATTAAAATTACTTTGGTGTTAGAGTGTCACAACATTTAAGTATTTCAGATTTCCTAGAAGGAGAAGTGATTTTTAATCCCAAGGTTGAAATCATGATAATCATCCCACCTTTGACGACGTATTATCCAAAAGAGTAAAATAGATTAGACATTCCATGTTAGTAAGGTTACAACCCCTACATCTAATTGTGAATTTGATAGTAAAAAAATCTCAATCCTAAAAAAGTTCAAATGAGTGAAAAATACTCAATCCTAGAAAAGTTCGAAAGAGTGAAAATACTCAATCCAATCAAAGTTGAGCTCTGATGAGTGAAAATGCTTAATCCTAAGAGAAGCTCGGATGAGTGAAAATGCTCAATCCTAAGAGAAGCTTGCATGACTGAAAATGCTCAATCCAATCAAAGTTGAGCTCGGATGAGTAAATAAGACTCAATTATAAAAGTGCTCGAATGTGTAAAAAAGACTATTCAATTTTAGCAAGTCTAAGTAACTCGATATTTGATCTTAGTGATCTCAGTTTAATGGCGTAGTTTGGTCACAATTAATCATCTAGGTCGAATGTCACAATGCATTTATATTAAATAATTCTGGCCAAGTTCCAAATACTTGGTAACACCTAATGCCATATTACTACATTACAAAGACTACTCGAACGCGACTGGGTTCAACATACTCAATTCACATAAAGTTGATACTCGATTGCATATATATGATTCAATCATAGACTAAGTTGCCAATGGCAACATCTTTGTCTAAGATAAAGCCTTTTACATCTATACAAGGCCCAAAGTGCATTGTTTTACGCATTGTCTTTTTGAAACCTTTTAGTGGAGAACAAATCAATACGACTCGATGAAGGTCCATCTTCGGAGGGTTGTCTCCACTACAAGAACTAGAAAAATAGTAGTTCTAAAGCTCAATCTCATGAGCTCGATGAGGGTTGCAAAGTGGCCTAAGTTAAGTTATGAAAAGGTGGCTTGGGTTTATTCTCAATCTAAAATGTTTGTAATAAATGACCATTACATCAAACTATAGCATAAAGTAATCTGATCTAATTGGATCAGGCTAAATTCAATTAGATATTGTTTGAAAAGGAATAAAATAAAAATCAAATCAAATTTATCAAATCACTTTTAGCCAAGTTAAAAATGATTTGGTTACAAGTCAACCATCTCAAAGTAACCCTACTTATTATCGAATCAAAATGATCTAACGACTAATTGGAGAATGTTAAACTCGTTCATTCATCAACTCTGTCCACCTGCACCTTATTTATGGATTTTGAGCTTAGAGAGCTTATGTACCTACCTGTATGTTTCTACCATGTTCATTCTAATCTCATGTCATTTGATCTCATTTAATATATTTTATTCTATCTTTATGATGATTAATACTCTGTTATCAATCACTATAATTCTTATTTATCAGCATAATTTCTATTTATTAGGAATAACTTAGCGATGACCCTAAAAAGGCCTATAAATAGAGACCAATTTATTCACTTATATTATTTTTATGTTCTTACTAACTGCATTGGAGAATCTTTTGCAGATGGATCTCACTCGGTACATCATCAGCCAGACTTTGTAACTATCATTAGAGGATATATAGCTTGATCAAACTTTGACTTCCTCAAAGTCAACCCTACTACACCTTAGAAGGTTATAGTATATTTTCAATAAGAACATTTTCTTTTAATTACAATGCTTATTTTCAAAGCGGTACATCCTAAAAGTAAATCTATTCAAAAACTATAAACCTAAAACAAAATATCCAAATATAACAAAATTTTAGTATATATTTAATCAAGTTGAAATAATAGTCTTTCTCTTCTAACCGTTGTCACCAAATACGTACATAAAAGGATTATTGCTAGTCATTTCAACCAAATTTGTTAAGAAGTATTTGAAATATACTTTAAGATCTTTCGTTTGTGTGACGCATGCTTATAAAAAGGGAGAAAGAGGGGACCATTATTATTACAAAACTTTGGAAATAGTGTCAGCGTTTTGATAGCCACTCAACAGAACAACTTTTTATGTTTTCTATATCTTTTTTATGACAAAATGTAAAACACAAAAAAATAAAATAAAAAAATCTTTAGAATAAATAAAAATTTATTATTTTAAAAATCTGATAAGATAAAAATATCTCTTAATTTTTCAACTACCGTGTATAATCAAATTCTAAAAGAGATAAAAATGTACTTAGAGAGAAAAAGAAGAGAATAAGAAAAAGAAAAAATAAAGAGGAAAAGGAAAGAAGTAAAAGGTTAGAAGAAAAAAAAAATGTTACACAAATAGTTACTCACGGAACTATCATCGGGCAAGCAATGTCATCCTATCAGGTTATTCTGATCTTTTACTTCATAGAGGGATTATTATTGTTACTGGATACAAAATGTGGTAGTGTAAAAGTGTATGTCTAGGAAAGATATGACAAGGCAAGACTTGGTATTTAAGTGTGTCCAGTAATGACCACCTCTCTTTCCTGGGAACTTACCTGGTGTACTAGTTCACAATCTATAGTCATTGTTATAGTAAACAATATCGTTCATGAATAGAAATACATGAGTCAACAACAAAATGTATCAACCAAGTCATACCCGAATCCTTTATCGGGGTTCACAGATGAATGAGTGCGCAGAAGAGGTTACGTAGATTTGTTTGCAACCTTTGCAGCGAGCACGACACACCAAGCATTGAGAGTTTGATACATCCTAGTTAAGGCAAGCACATCTTGCAACACACTTATCGAACGTTGAATGCTTACTAAACTTGGTGTCATATTTCCATGTTGCAAATGGCTATGAAGTTCTCTCGAGAATGTTAAAACTCCTTCTAGTGGCAATATCACAAGAGATCAAAATTACTTTGGTGTTAAGGTGTCACAATATTTAAGTATTTCAGATTTCTTAAAAGAAGAAGTGGTTCTTAATCCCAAGGTTGAATTCAGGATAATCATCCCACTTTTGGCGACCTATTGTCCACAAGAGTAAAGTAGATTAGATGTTCTAGGTTAGGAAGATTACAACCCCTACATCTAATTGTGAATTTGATAGTAAAAAAATGCTTAATCCTAAAAAGTTCATATGAGTGAAAATACTCAATCCAATCAAAGCTAAACTCAGATGAGTGAAAATACTCAATCCTAGAGAAGTTCGAATGAGTGAAAATACTCAATCCAATCAAAGTTGAGCTCAGATGAGTAAAAAAGACTTAATCCTAAAAGAGCTAGAATGAGTAAAAAATACTCTATTCATTATTAGCAAGTCCAAGTAACTGAATATTTAATTTTAATGATCTCGGTTGAATGGCGCAGTTTGGTCACAATTAATGATCTAGGCCAAATGCCACAATGCAATTATATTTAATAATTCTAGCCAAGTTCCAAATACTTGATAACACCTAATATCATATTACTACATTACAAAGACCACTCGAACGTGACTGTGTTCAACATACTCAGTTCACACAAAGTTGATACTCGACGACATCTTTGTCTAAGGTAAAGCCTTTTACATCTATACAAGACCCAAAATGCACTATTTTATGCATTGTCTTTTTGAAACCTTTCAGCGAAGAACGAATCAATATAACTCGATGAAGGTCCATCTCCGGAGGGGTGTTTCCACTACAAGAACTAGAAAAATAGTAGTTCTAAAGCTCAATCTCATAATTTCGACGAGGGTTGCAAAGTGACCTAAGGTAAGTCATGAAAAGATGGCTTGGGTTTATACTCAATCTAAAATGTTTGTAATAAATGACTGTCACATCATACTATAGCATAAAGTAACATGATCTAACCGAATTAGGCTAAATTCAATTAGATGTTGTTCGAAAAGAAACAAAATAAAGATAAAATCAAAGTTATCAAATCACCTTTAGCCAAGTTAAAAATGATTCGATTACAAGTCAAACATCTCAAAGTAACCCTACTTATTATTGAATCAAAAGGATCTAACGATTAATTGCAGAATGTTAAAACTCGTTCATCCATCAACTCGGTCCACCTGCACCTTATTTATGGATTCCGAGTTTGGGGGCTTATGTATCTACTTGCATATTTACCAGGTTCATTCTAATCTCATGTCATTTGATCTCATTCAATATATTTTATTATATCTTTATGATGATTAATACTCTGTTATAAATCACTATAATTCTTATTTATCACCGTAATTTTTATTTATTAGGAGTAACTTAGTCCTAACCCGAAAAGACATATAAATAGATACCAATTAGGAAGTACTCAATGAATCTTATATTTATTCACTTATATTATTTTTATATTTTTACTTACTTGAGTATCAAAGAATCTTGTGCAGGTGAATCTCCACTCAGATACTTCATCACCCAGATATGTAACTATCATTAGAGGATATATAACTTAGTCAAACTTTGACTTTCTCAAAATCAACCCTACTACGTCTTAAAAAGTTCTAGTCTATTTTCAGTAAAAACATTTTCTTTTAATTACAATGTCTATTTTTAAAACGGCACATCCAACCTGTATATCTTTTCAAAAGCTATAAACCTATAATAAAATATCAAAATATAACAAAATTTTAATATATATTTAATCGAGTTGAAATAATCATTTTTCTTAACTAACATTACCTAACCACAAAAACATAAATAAAAGAAGACAAGAAAAATTTTTAAAATAAATAAGAATTTATTATTTTGAAAATATGATAAGACAAAAATATCTCTTAGGTTTTCAACTATCGTGTATAATCAAATTCTAAAAGAGATAGAAATATACTTAAAAAATCAAATTCTAAAAGAGATAGAAATATACTTAAAAGAAGCAAATTCTAAAAGAGATAGAAATGTACTTAGAGAAAAAAAAAAGAGAACAAGAAAAAGAGAAAATAAAGAAGAAAAGGAAAGAAATAAAAGATTTGAAGAAAAAAAAAACGTTACACAAATAGTGATCTATATACAGACTTCCTTTACAAAAATAAAGAATTCGTCTTCTTATTGAAACCATGTTGTTTCTAATTAAAATTGTCTTTTAGTGGGATCACTTCCTCTGTTCACAAATTCAAACAAAAAAAGCATGCAAATAAACCACAACTTATATAATATTATATCACTCAACCTGAAGTTGTTTTTGTTAAACACGATTTCATTTCTATGAAGTCATGCTCCATACTATTTATGCATTTTAGTAATCTTTTCTATTTTGTCTTTTCTGATTACACCAAAATCCTTATTTCATGACGTACGAAGTGAGCACAGCAACACAGGCTACAAACCCTTATCCATCACACCGACAAAGTTTCACAACACAAACTCTTCAAATCCAGATTTTAGAATCTACCAGAACAAAAATGGTCTTAATCTATTGCCCTATAGCGTCAATCACCGTTGCTTCGGTGAACCACCATTCCTCCAATCAACATCAATATCCAATGCCACTATTTTGACGTTTCCTTCACATTTATGTGCCTTTCAAATATTCATCTCAATAAAGTTGGAGTGCATTGAACGACGACAAATGCATCACACTTGTAAACGTGATTCGTTCAACCAACCTTATCATGCTTTCTCGGTTTAAGGATTTCTCATTCCCACCATCACTAGAACGTTCTTGATAGAGGAGTCAGAGAAAATTATTTATAAATTTTACTAATCCCAGCATTAAATTAATCAATACATTGGTGTTGAATTAATATCTAAATATTGAACAATTAAATCAATCAAATTTTATTTGTATGAAGGTAAAAACTTTATCAAACACGTGTAGGGAGAGCAAATTGATACTTCTCCCTCTATTGGTAATTCTTTGATCTTATATACAAGAAATGGCATTATTAGTTAGCCAAACAAAAGACTTACACCTATCTAATCCTATCTAATTTAGGCCTATGTAGGATTTTATAGCTATGAGAAATTCACAATTCTTATCATCTTATGGAGTTTGTCATATCCTGAAATTGGAGAGACCCAAGCGTCTGAATCAGCCTCAGAAAGAGAGAAATGAAGTAAATAACCAATAGCCCTACTCCCAATAGTGCATCAAGCTTCATATCTCTTCTAATCAACACAACAAGAGCCCAAACCAATCCAACTGCCAAAAGTGCCAATGTCTCCCAAAGATATGGATCTCTAGGAATCACAACAGAAAATGGGTACTCAGACCAAGTAGTGCTCACAAGAGATAAGCCCAATCCAACCACTATATTGAAGATAGGGCCCGCATAACACCCTGATATTGCAATCTGAGCACCTTCTGACCCACCATTCAAAGCCATTGTCAAATTTGTCACCAAATCCCCAAGTGAATTCCCCCAGGCAAGAACTGTTAGCCCCAGAATTGAAGGACTCACTCCACATATGTAACCAAGTGAAACCAACAACCCCACCAATTCTTGAGCTGAAATGTAGCTCCAAGTCACACTCATCACAAATCCTCCTGCAAGCCAAGGAAACAAGCACTTCCTTGGAGGGCTTGACACATTGGTTGTGAAAAATGTTGTTGCCCCTAGTGTAATCCCAACCAACAACCCAATTCCATAAACAATAAGGCTTGAGGTGAAGGTGTTTTCCTTGTTTGGTACCCACAAGAAAGACAATAGAAGTGGTGCTAGCATAGCTGAACAAACTGCATACCCTTTGGACCATCTCTCTTCACAAACAACAGGAATTGTCAATCTCCTAGGCAAGTAAAGTGGTAGCTCCAAGACCAAAAGTAACATTCTACAAATTGAAGACTTTAAACAGCAACATTTCCTCCCAATTTTCATGTCCAATTCCTCAGCAGTATCTGCAAGTCCTTTCTCCATCCCACTAAGCAAAGGGACACCTAAATCATTGCCATCACTTTCAGTATCAGCATCGACACACACACCTTTATTCCCTCGATTAGATGACACATAAACAACCACCACATACACCACATACATCAAGCAAAAACCGATTGCCCCAGGAACACTGACCTCACCAGTCATCAAAATGATCAACAAACAGAGAAGAACCAAGAGAAGGAAACAAACATCTCTCACCAAGGCCCACTTGTTGACCCGAATCCCCCTTTGCCTGATTGAAATGCTCACTATTCCAACCACAACACAGGAAACAAAGGATGCACCTCCAAGCACAGTGTTGAAACCAATGTCCTGGGTCCCACTGCCCTTGAAAGAGACAAGGGTGGCAAAAACATCACTAGCACCATTTCCAAGAGAGAGAAGAGTCACCCCAGCAATTGTGGGAGAGAGCCTCAGCAATTTGGACAAGTTCTCAAGAGAAGGACAAAAGTACTCAGAGGCGGTGTTGGCCAGCAGGTAGAACAGAACCAAAAGCCAAAGAAACAAAAGACTATGACCCAATAGAGGGAAGCCTCCCAGTTTGCAATAGAAAAGGTAGAGGTAGTCAACATAACCCTGAGAAACACACGGATCATTGGATTTCACGTACAAACACTTGGCTTTTGAGTCCCTCAATTTGTGGAAACTTTTGCAATCTTTTTCACCGCCCCTCAAGCCTAACCGGTTTCTCCTCAGAACAACATGATCAGAAGAGTGGAAGTGGGCAATAAGAGAGACACAAAACACGATCGTGAGGAAGGAGATATTCAGGAACAGAGTAAAACTGAGTTTGAACCCCATGCGTTTGGGGACAGAAACTGTGGTAGTGGAGAACATGTTGAGGTACTATAAACCAAAACCCACCTCCATGATCATGGAAAGATTGAAACTTGGTGGCGAAGAAAAGCACAACACCGACCCAGATGGGGTAAAAATCGAAGCTTTGATAAATAAACAAAAACACTAACCCAGAAAAGGGGACTGGCCTGAAACACAAAGTTTTGCTGCTTAAGTATACTTTGTATTTGTGAAATTGTGTTTGTGGAAGAGATTACGAAAGGGAAGCACGAGGAATTGATTTTGTAGAGAAAGTGGGAAAAAAAAAGATTGAGATGAAAGAGACAGGAACCGAGTGGCTGCAGCACACGTCTTGTGTGTGTGGTGTTGGGGTTTGGTCTTTGCTTATGAGAAGGTTCAGTTCAGTTTGAGAATCATAAAACTAAGAAAAGGACCCACACGTGTCGTGGGAACACAGCTTCCATTCAGGATGATTGTGTCCAATGCAACTAGAAATAGTGTGTTCTGTTTCTAAGAAGTTTTAAATTTGAATCCAATATCTAAATATAAATTAGAATGTATTAAAGTTTATTTGATTTTTAATTTCACCAAAACCTAAGTTTATTTCTTAAATTCTATTTAGTTTCATGTATTAGAATGTTTTAAAATAATACATTAAGCTGAAAAATATCTATCTTCAAGTTTATCAGATAGGAGTTTTTTTATTTAGTACCTTCAGAATGAAATATTAAAATATTTATAAGATATAGCGCTACTTATTTTGAATAGAATAAATAATTTATTCAGAGATAAATAATAATAATAATAATAATAATAATAATATTGTTAGAGGAATATACCACGTATTTAGAATATAATAAATAAGATATAACACTACTTCTAATCCTTTTACATTAAAATACTTGTTTAAACTCTTTAGATAGTCTTCATAAAGCAATTTTATAATATTTTTAATAAATATAATATAATTATTGATATTCGTAATAATTAATTTAAAAATATTTAAGATGGCTTTTAATTAATATTAAGGGCACAAAGATTAAACTTCTAGTTTTATTTGTCTTTATCGAGCAATTTATTTTATTATACCTTTCTATTTTTCTCGTTTATCTCGTCTTCTATAGTAACTCTAAAAGATAAGTAGAGATGGTACCTGTCTTTAAATTATAGTTTGAGCAAAGTTTATTTATTTACAATTTTTCTTATATATATATTAGTTTTAAATTTAAACTGAAAACGTGATATAAATGATTTTGGTAGATTATCACTTTCATATTTCATAATCACATTTGTCTTCTATCATAGAGATGGTGACAACTCCTGGAATATGTTTGGTTCTTTTTTAGTCATTTTTTCGTTTATTATAATTACTTTGTAATTTTTCAAATTATTCAGAAGCATATGCAAACAACCATAGTGATGTAATAGTATCTTCACCAAAAATAGAAACTAGGTGAAGTACTATATAACATTTTTTTTTATTCTCCCTTTCATGGTATTAATTAATAATAGCATGCTATTGAAAACTGTTAATAAATAAAAGGATGCAGGTGATTAATTATTAATATATGACATTAGAGGGTGGGGCTTCACCCCGAATTTTTCGATTTCTTTTTAAGTATATACATATGTATTATATGATTATTTTCAATTAAAAGCTTAAATTTGTAAATAATAAAATTTATTTTCTTTTTTATTTTTAGAAAAAATTAAATTCTATTGTATTTTTACTGTATAGACAATTATGTTATTTTTACCATTTCTAAATCAAATATTGCAGGCTAAGAGTTAAAAATGAGTGGTTCATAGATTGAAGTCAATTTTAGGTTGAGTGTCTTCTTTAACTTCTTTTAGTCTTGTGCATGAATATAAATTAATTATGTTAATCAATGATAAGTGTTATTAAACTTACCATGGTGGGTAAGTCATCGTTTCAATCTCTTGTTCAGTCCTCTCATCCATTTTAACAAAATCATTATTTTTAGGATAAAACTTGGTTATTATATACTAATAATCACAGGTTAAGGTCTCATAATTTCATTTTCATTTTAATCATCTTAATTTTGGTCAATTTTTTCTAACCACTTATTTTGGATAACCTTCACATTTATCGTTGTTGTTCCTATGATTGCGGAAGACGAAGAGTCACAATTCGTCAAAGTGCCATTGAAGATGAAAATACGCACTATTCTTAAAGATTCCATTGCATGATACAAAAATTTTCTATAAATAGCAATTAATAATTCCCATTACAATAGCTTTCATTATTACCTTAAAAACTATTCTAAATATAAACAGCATGAAAATTATGGTATTTGGGGTTACTTTTCTTTAACTTTTATTGTTTAACAAATTAAGCAATTCTGAACATTTTTAGTTGAGTGTGATTTTAGACATTCTTTTAAGGTTCAATTTTTTGTGTGTCGTTATTTCTTAACCTTATTCAAGAATTTCAATTAGTGTTGATATTGATAACCAAAAATCGTTGTCATTACAATAATTTGTGGTGAGTAATTAATTATCTCAATTTGCTATTTAGTTCTTTTTTTTAAGGGGCTATTTTGTCATGTGATGATATATACCAAAAGTTTATTTACTCGTATACTAAAACCAACTTAAAAAATTCTAAATTTCGAATTTTTAAAGGTATTTTTTCCCAATTATTACATAAATAGGTGTATATGTAGTATAAATTTTTTTTAGGATTGAATTTATGTTTTATTTTCGAATTCAATATATTTAAATAATTCAACATCTTACAAATAGATTATTATAATAGATAAATTAATAGTTATTTAAAGATAAAAATATAATAATTTGACTATTTTTGTCATATTTTCAATATAATATACTATTTAATTATAGTAATATCATAAAATTCAAGATGATTATATTATTTAACTAAAATAAAACTACAAAATCTTATATAAAAAATATTTATAATAAAGATATTTATTTTAACTCATTCTTTCAATATCAAATATTTATTATTATTTTATTTACTTATTGACTTAAGTAACATAAATAAATACTTTCCTTTCATATCATAAGAGTTTAATAAGAAATTCAATTTCTTGTAAGAATATTTGACATGGTCTTAGTCAAAGTTTTCTAAGGCTTAGATAAATTGATAGATTTGATAAAAGAAGTTAAAATATTTTAAATTCATCATTGAGTAAATAAATGGCTCATCATTAAAATCCTCAAAGCTCCACATAAAAAAATATAAAAGAAAAAATGTAAGTACATGAATGAAAGACAATAAGATAACGAAATGTTATAAATGAGACACTACAATTAAAAAATAGTGAATGTCTAGTGATTATGTACATTCTTAACATGATGTCCTGTATTGACTAGACCAAACTAATCTTCTAACTTTTTATTTTAGCTCAACAAATAACTCATAATCACCCTCTTCAAACCAAACATTAGAAAAGGTCAAATATAAATGTCAACATTACTAATGCTAAAGACAAAGAGCCTAATTATTGAGATGTAGTCAGTTGAACCTCAAGCACCTTCTTAGCCTATATGATATCATACTCATATTCAACCACACCAAGCAAACTTCCATTATGACTCAAAAATAATATCATCATCCTTTGTTTATGACATTATAAGTGTACCTTTACCATTAAGATGTAACAACTCCATTGATCTAGATGAACATAAAGACATGTTTGTGATGGATCTTTACGAGTATATATTTTTTTATTTTTTTCTGTAACGACTTTAAAATCAACATAGAAAATGGACTTTTTATGGTTGTTGTTCAATCGTCAGAGAAAGTTTGGACTTTATGTCACTTGTGTATGTGTAAATTTTAGAACCGACATAGAAAGCCTAGTTTAAGTGTCATAAAAAGTCTCTCTTATAGTAGTGTATTCCTCATTAGCAAATTCATATATTATCTTTGAGCTATCTCATAAAATTTTAAAGTTCATTTAACAAAAATCAACCTTATGAAACAACATGGATTCATCATCATATGTTCTTAAAAAGATTCATTGTCACATCCTCACAAGATTCATAATTTAAACGTTGAAGTTGTCATGCACACAATGATTATATGATTATGAAGTAGTTCCTTTTTAGATGGTTTAGACATAAATAATCCAAAAGCTAGTTAAGAGCATGAGTTTTTAGATACATAAAAAAATTAAAATACCAAGCTATTGAAAAAAGAAAAAAGAAAGAAAAGTAAAAGGATGTTAGAACCACCACAACCCAAGTTACACAAGATTGAAGTTTCAAGCAATTGTTCAGAAAGCCTAAACATCATAAAGGCTAAACGCTAGCAAGAGAAGCAATAATTCAAGAATCTCTCAACTACATTGATAAGATCAAACATTGTCTATTTCATCAAAATAATAGACATACAAATGAAGAATGCATTAGAGTGTGATATATAATTGAAGTTCTCAAGTGATTAAAGGCTTTAACTTATTTTGTTTAGAACAATAATGTTGGTTGAGGTTAAGGTCAAGGATATCACAAAGAATATTAAAATCCAAGACATAATAATCAACAATAATATGAGAGTCAACATCAAAATGAAAATGCAAGAGACCAACATGTTTAACAATAGTTTATGGCAAGAAGTACAATAAGTCATCCACACCACTTGCTATGTAAGAAATGGACTTTTTAACCAATTTAGGAAAAATATTTTTAAATATAAATGTTAAAGTTCTAAGTTATTTTTAAGAAAATAAATTAGAATTTCACCTATCTTATAATTCATTTCTAAAATAAATACCTAAGACATGATTATGAAGGAAGATAGACACAAAGTTTGTTGGGGAAAATCGAGGAGAGAAACGCTGGGGAGACAAACAAGAATGAGAACAAGAGTCCAACACACAAGGGAATGACACCATCTTCAACCTAAAACCTTAAGGCATTGGTTTTGTAGGTCTTCTTTCTTATATGTTGTTCAACTTTCTCATTTCTACTCGAGACTATACCCACAAAACCAATGTCTTAAGGTTTTAGGTTGAAGGTGGTGTCATTCTCTTGTGTGTTATGTTCTTATTCTCATTCTTGTTTTTCCCCTGGTGTTTCTCCCCTCAATTTTCTCCAACAAGTGTCAAAATTGATGGTTTGTGACGGTGACCGGCTTAGATGAGTACAGTTTGATCCCTATATCAAAAGTCTTCCTAATGAAGGTTTCAGGTAAGCGTGTCCTGTTTAAGTGTATAAACGGCAGTACATGAGAGGGTCGTTTGTGAGGAAGATACTCATGTTTGAAAATGCTTATGCTCGAAGGGGAGTGTACCAATATGGAAGAGGGACTCTCACTTGAGGGGGAGATTGTTAGGTATCCAAGTGTGGGTCTAAGTCCCACTCTCTGTCTTTTGAAGCACAATTGTTGCTTCTTTCCCTATACTCAAAAACCAAAATATCTGAATGAGGCGATGTACCTTGTGACTTTCTTCTCATTTCTTCATTCAAAATATTACTCTTGGCGAGATTCATAGAGATGACACCATCTGGAGCAGAATTGGACAATGAGGTTCTAAGAATTTCACATGAATCTGGTAAGGAACCAAGAAGCAATAGTCCTTGAATTTTTTCCATCAAACTTGATACCTATAGTAGATACATGATTTATAATTCCCTGGAAGTTGTTCAAGTGATTTGTCATTGATGTCCCATCAGTATATTTCAAAGCTAAGAGTTGTCTTATCAAAAACATCTTGTTATTTTCAGTTTTTCTAGCATATAACTGTTCAAGCTTAATCCACAAAGTCTGAGCATCTGTCTCCCCAATAATACGATTCAACACATTATCATCAATCCACATTCTAATATATCCACAGACCTTTCTATGCAAGAGATTCCATCATTCAGCACTTATATTACTAAGCTTCTCATTACCAAAAATAGGTAAATGAAAATTTTTCACATAAAGAAAATCTTCCATTTTTGTCTACTAAACCCACATAAGGGAATGATACCACATTCAACCCAAAACCTTAAGGTGTTAGGTTTGTGGATCTTCTTTCTTATATGTTGCTCAACTTTCTCCTTTTCACTCAATTTGAGACTTAGACTCACACTTAGATACCTAACAAGGTTGAGGCAAATGACCTACCTAAAACATTTGTTAGAAAAAAAAAATAGAAATAACCAAAAAGTTGAGAGACTAGATGAAATCCTTTCAAAAAAAGAAAGACTATCATCTTTTAAAAAAATGGAATGCAATAATACTAGAGGAATGACATAGAATAATAATACTAGAGGAATGACATAGAATAAGATCTTATTTATATGAAAAAAAGGGAAGTTTGTATAATGAAACAACACACTTATACATTGGAAGGTTGTGTCTTAAGCAACATAACATTTTAAGATAATTCTAAAAATGGATAAACTCACACATGAACATCTTAACACACTAAGTTACTTAAAGCTCAAGATAAGTCATATTAAACAAATCAATCACTTAAAATTATTCAAAACTTTTTTATTTTCGTCAAAAGTATCATTTGAACAAATTTCTATCTATTCAAACTATTTTCTACTCAATTTTTAAACTTGAAAGATTTGTGTTGTTATCTAGATTCAATAATATAACTAGAAAATCTTATAAATAATTTAACATTAGTTACAAACTACTTGAAGATAAAATCTAACAATTCAATTATCTATTATCACATATTCAAGAAGACTACAAAAGATAAGACTAAATATAATTATATCATTTTAACAAAAAAGATAAGATTACAAAAGCTTTAAGAACATCTCTACAAGTAGAAAACACACTTCAGCTCACTCTTTTAATACTCCTATTTATTTTCTTGCTTGTCTTATTTACTTACCCACTTGAACATTTAAACCTTATTCACATGCTAATCTTATTACATGTTGTTCCTTATTGTTGTACATGGTTTACATATATTATGAATGAACTTTTCCACTTAAATAAAATCTATGCTAAAAAATATTCAATTTTAATAATAAAATATTTCACTAAAATAAAGTAACTATAAGACTTAAGATCTGCATTTCATTAAATATATCATTATTTTATAATCTCTCACTCAAATGTTATAACTTAGGATGGGCAAAATAAATTTCCATGCAGAATATGCCTTATTTTATTTCTTTAACTTTTAGGAATATTATTTTTCATGTCTTTAATTTTATTTATCATTAGTTTTTTTATCTCCTTACATACTATGAGTTTAATTTTTTTAATTTATTATTTTTGTTAGATACATGTAAAAGAAAATGGATGATTAACTAAGAAACTATATATAATTTTTATAAGAATTAAATTATAATTTTTTAACATGAAAAAATTGTGACATTTAAAATGATTAAAACCATGATTAAATTTACTTTTAGAATATATGTAAAAGTATCAATTGTTGTAGGGGTTCCGATCAAGTTGACTCAATAGTAAATGCTTTTGAATTATGGCATTTGTTATTTTAGTAATAATGAAAACGTTTGCAATTAATTTGTTAAAGAAAAATTATCTTTCCAACTGAAAATAAATATTTCTTTCATAAGAATTACTACAAGATGCATTTAGTGGAAGGCATTTGCAATGTATATAGAAAGCTAAAACAAACTGAAAATTAAATGATTGAGTATTATTCTTCTGTATAATTGTTTTCAGAATAATCGAAAGTTAACTTGGAATTTTACATATATTACTTAAAATCATGTTTATTAAAAAATATTTGTTTAGGAAAACATGTATATCCATCGACTTTCCACATTCTACATATCTATCGATAGATATAATCAAAATTTAAACAGTGAACTTCCTACCAAGTTGATAAAACAATGCAGCGATTAAAAAAATGAATCGTAACGCGTATTGCTAATAAATTAACAACGCACTCAAATTCCATGGTTCACGGAATAATTCTAAGTTGTTTTATTATATCTTACTAACCCTTGCCGTATACTAAATACAAAAGTATTATGTGTTACGTATGTCAATAAAATACAAAAAAATCATATAGTAATTTTTACAAAGTTTTATAAAAATTTTGTAAGAAAAAAAATATATAAAAGGGTTATGTCACTATACCTCTATTAAACATGACTCAGAAGAGAGATGGAGAAAACGAAGGTGAAGGTAACGTAGAGACTTGGGAATGGGAGTAGGGACAACCTTTGCATGAAACATTAATTTCCAACAATAAATTTTGGAAAAGCTATAAGTCAATGAACAATTGAAAAAATACATTAAGAACGATTTAATGGTGTTTTTTTCTAAACTGGTACAATATTGTCAAAAATAAACAAATTTCTAGACAAATACGATTATTGTTCCTGTGGCTAGACAGATACGATCTCAGTTCAAAGTCAAAAGAGTAATAATACATTAATTTTTGAATTTATGATTTATTTTTCTTTAAAATAAAAATAAACACAAAAATTTTAAATGTAATAGTTTTTATAAAAAAAAATTTCAAAAGAATATGTATCATACATATTAATCAAACTAGATTTAGTTTTTTTTTTATTCCGAAAAGGAAAAGGTCAACTGAGATGTCCATTATAAATATGAGTTCAATCATAAATACTTAAATCTGAAAACTGCTAAACCCTAAACAGAATATATACATAATTTATTTTCTTATAAAAAATTTCGGTGCAATTTTTTTAACTCCAAAGTCACTAACCACTTTTATTTTATATCATTTTGTTGCAACATCTTCCTTGCAAACTAACTTTTTTTTATGTTACATGATATGCACTTTGGAGTCGAAGAAAAAATAACAATACATTAATTTTGTGAATTTATGATTTATATTTTATAAATAAAAATAAAAAAATTTAAATGCAGTAGTAATTTCTAAAAAAAATCATTAAAAAAATATTTAAATTAGTTACGTCAAATGTTTAAATTCACTCTTATTATGACTTTGCAGTTAAAAAAATTGTAGAAAATTTTGACAGTTACACTTTTTTTAATTAAGTTTCAATAATTATTTAATTTCAAGTTTTAAATAAAAATAAAATTATATGTTACGAGTACGATCTTATTTAATAATTTAAATGAAATTTATACTAAAATTTTAGGTTAGGGATATGATTTTTTTTTATTGAAATTGTTACCAGTTGATCCGATTTTTATTTAATAAAATCATATTTATCTGATATAATTTACCTATTTTGATAATAAAAAAAACTTATCCTTTTTAGATTATACTAGTACAAACTGCGCCCGTTTAAGAAAAAAATCCGATTTAATGAATTAAAATTTTGAGATTTTTATTTAGAGTGAAAGTTAATATATTTTGTTAGATGAATTTTAAGTAAAAATAAAAAAGACAATTTAATCATTATCAATCAAAATCAATATATTATATAAAAGAAAGTGTTTGAGATAAGTAAATTTTAAATATATTTATGATGAGTTTCCTTTTAAAATTTTGCGTTTCTTTCTCTCTCTTGTTTTTTTATAGCTGATTAGATAAAACTTTTAAATTATATAAATCATCTACAATAAATAATTTTATTGTTTAAATTATATAATTTTGTTTAATTTTATAATTTAATATAATTGTATTCTTAAGTCTAAACTCAGTTTAATTGATGTACTTATTTATCCTTTTAGTTTTTTTTTTAAGAATTAACTAAAGTTATTTTCTCATAACATGAAAGAGTTGTCAATCTGTTATGATACTTTCATATAATAATATTTTTTTCACATTATTTACTTCTTTTACATGTAAAAGAACTAACTGAAAGAATTGATCAAATCTCTTTCTTCTTAAGTTTGAAATCAAAATTATTTATTCACTTTTTTAAGAATAAAAGTTTACATTATGAAATTAATATAATAGGTAACAGTTGAATAAACCATTATAAGTTTGGTAATATTTTATAATTTAATATACTTATGTCATTAAGTTTGGAATTAAAGTTTTCTCTTTTTTTTCACATTTAATTTTTTTATATGACAATTATGTTAGATAAAATATTTGATAATATTCTTGTGCTTTTAAATTTAGAGGTAAAATTTAACCTTCATACTTATTTATTTATTTTGTGGTTAAAGACTAAATATAAGCATTTAAAAGCTATAACCATATCATACAAATCACATAAAGAAAGAAAAATTTAGATATGATGAAAAAGAAAGCTTATCTTAAAAAAAAAAAATGATTAGATCAAAACTTCTTAATCTCTGCTATCTTCAACAAGGTGGTTTTTGACTTGAGAAAAGATGAGAATTTTGAAATCAAAATTTAAGAAATAAGGTGAATAGTTTAAAGAGATGATAAATTTTATAAAATGAAAACATTATAATTTATATATTAAACATAACTTAGAACTTTAACTTTATTCTTTTTAAAATTATTCATACTAAACATTAAAATTGGAATTTATATTCTTTTCAACAACAACAAATTTTGTCCTTAACGTAGGAAAAAGATGAAGATATGTCTCCTCCATTTTATCTTTTCAATTCAAGAATGTTACAAGATTAAAAAGTTGAGAAACCGAATTATTTCTAGAAAGTATTGTGGGTGGTAGGAAAGGAACTTAACTTCCTTTACATGGAACCCACCACCTAAATATCTAAAGTTGAGATTTTTTTTCAAGCATTAATAAATGTATATTGCCCTTCGTGTTAGTACTAAAATTCTCAATGTTAATCGTGACGAGCCTCTTATGTAATACTTGAAAGGAGTAAAATCTTCATGAAATTCTTTGTTATCAATAAGGGATCGAAGGTAGTGTTTCTAAGCATATTAGAGGGCTTTATTTTCTTGAGGAACAAAGTTCATAATTTAGCTTGTTTGAAATAGCTAATTATTGGAATTTCACTAACTGTCTTAAGGTTCCAATTGTTAGTAAATAAAGTCATGATCAAATAACTATAAAGTCGTTATAATTTAATACATTAGAAGCATTTAAGATACCCAATTCAGTTCTTACGAAAATTAAACCTATCTCTTGACAAGGGTTTGATGAAGAAGTCACCTATCTATTTCTCAGTTTCAATAAACTGAATCTCGCAATCTCCATTACTTACATGGTCCCTTATGAAATGGTGACGAATCTCAATATGCTTTGTCTTAGAATGTTACAGGATTCTTGGTTAGGTTAATTACACTTGTGTTATCACACTTAAGAGGTATTTTGGAAAGAGTTAAGTCATAATCACTTAGTTGTTGGTTTAGCCAAAGTATTTGCACACAACAGCTTCTAGTTGCTATATATTTTGCTTCAGTCGTTGAAAGAGTCACACAGGCTTGCTTTTTGCTATGTCAAGATATTAAGCTAGCTCATAGAAGATGACATGTCCCGCTTGTGCTTTTTTGATCTAGCTTGCAACTGGCAAAATCTGAGTCCGAGTAGCCTATTAAGCTCAATGAGACTCCTCTGGGGTACCATAGGCTCACATTGATTGTTCCTTTCAAGTACTTGAGTATCCTCTTTCCAGCTTTGAAGTATGATTCTTTAGGGTTCGATTGAAATCTGACACACACATAAACACTAAACATAATGTCAAGTCAACTTGTTGTAAGATATAATAAAGATCCAATTAGCCCTCTACATTTGGTTTGATCTATAGAGACTCCCTTCTCATCCAAGTCAAGGTAACAACTAGTGGATATTGGTGTAGTAGCTTCTTTGCATTTGTCCATTTCGAATTTCTTCATAAGCTCTCTACAGTACTTAGATTGACACAAGAATGTTCCATGCTTCATTTGCTTCACTTGCAATCCAAGGAAAATGTTTAATTCTCCTATCATGGACATCTTACCCCTGCATAGTTGACACAAAATCTTGACATAGACTTTCATTAATAGAACCAAATATAATATTATCTACATAAACTTGTACTAGAATGATATCACTATTAAGCTTTCTAATGAAAAGGGTTTTGTCAACTTTGCCTCTTTCGTAGCCTTGAGAAGTGAGGAAGTTGCTCAACCTTTCATACCTTTGCCTTAGGGCCTGGTTCAAATCATATAAAACTTTCTGCAGTCTGTATACATGGTCTGGATGTTTGTGATCCTCAAAGCCTGGCCGCTGAGAGACATATACTTCTTCATCTATGAAACCATTCAAGAAAGCACTTTTCACATCCATTTGAAAGAGTTTTAAACCACATAAACATGCATAGGCAAGCAATAATCTAACAACTTTTAATCTAGCAACAGACACATAAGTTTCACCAAAATCAGTGCCTTCTCATTGGTTATAGCCCTTAGCTACCAACCTAACTTTTTCTTCTTTTTAACTATTATGTCTTGTTCATCTAACTTATTCCTAAACACCCACTTAGTTCCAATTACATGCATATCTGGTGTTCTAGGAACCAAAACCCATACATTATTCATAGGAACTGATTTAATTCATCATGCATAACTTCAATCCATTTTTCATCATTCAAAGCATCATGAATAGAACTAGGTTCAATCTAAGACACAAAAGCCATATTTTCACATAAGTTGTTAAGAGTGCATCTAGTAGAAACTCCCTATTCTATCGGACCAATGATGTTGTCTAGAGATAAGTCTCGAGGAATTCTTCACTCTTTTGGTAGGTCTACATTGTTCTTAGGTGCAGGCAGTACTCCTTCATGAGTTGGAGCTTGTTGTCCAGCTGAATCATCAATTTGCTCCTTATTTGATAAATTTAGTTGGTTGAATTTTTGAATCAGGTAACTGTTTATCTGTAACAACTCACTACTATCTTCCTCATTTGTACTGTTCTTAGAAATATCTCGCAATTCAAGGTTAGTCTTATCAAATTCAATATGCATAGATTCTTCCATAGTCATAGTTCTTTTATTATAAACTTTATATGCATGACTATAAGAGGAGTAATCAAGAAATATGCCTTCATCAACCTTTGAATCAAACTTGCCAAGATTATATTTTTTCATTATTCAAAACAAAACATTTGCAACCAAACACTGTAAAATAACCAATATTTGGTTTGTTTCATTTATAAAGCTCAGAGAGTCTTTTTGTTTCAAAATGGGTAATCAAAACACGGTTTAAAACATAACAAACAATATTAACAACATCTATCCAAAAATACTTTGGAAGCTTTAAGTTATTTAACAAAGTACATGCAAGCTCTTCCAAAGATCTATTTTTCATCTCCAAAACTCTATTTTGTTGTGGAAAAAATTATGTTTTATACCATGTTTATTGCAAAAACTTTCAAACCTCTCATTTTGAAACTCTCCCCCCCCCCCCCCCATGGTCAGATTTGATTGCAAAAGTATTACAATTGTTCTTTTTTAGTAATTATTTACGATGTGTAATTTTTTAATATAAATATTGTGACATTTTTTTAATTTTGTCACTATTATAAATAATATTTGTGACATTTTTTTTAAATTTGTCACTATTGTAATAATAATTGCGATAAATAAAAGTATTGTCACAAATGATATATTAATAGTGACAAAATTTATATTTATCACTAAAATTTTGTCACAAAAGCTAATATTTCTTGTAGTGAGAATGAGTGTTTTTATGAAACAACGATCACAAATCAATATATGCTCAAAACAACCAATTAAAATACAAAATAGCAAGTTAAAATGGTATGAGTGTGTGCAACCAGTAAAAATAGCTAGTTAAATTGTAAAATAGCTTATTAAAACTTCCTTTTCAGCACTTAGAAAAATTTTACTACTCCAACAGAAAAACAGTTTTCTGAAATTAGATTTTAATCAATTAAAAATCTTAACGGGTTGCTATTCCCAATCAAAAACAGTGAAACACTAGAAAGTCCTTTCAAAACATTACTTTGTACAGATGCAGGATAATGAAGCAATGATTAAAAACCAATCTAGAAAAATAGCTAGTTAAATTTGAAAAACAGTTAGCTAAAATCTTTAATGCAATGAGTTGAATCAAATTTGAACCAAAATTTACAAACTAGTATGCGATTTTCAAGTTATTGACAAAAATAGTTATGCAATCCTTTATAAAAACTTTTTGTAGACAAAAATATCAAAAATTATGTTCTAATAAAGATCAAACACGATGAAGCACAACACCAAGCTTGAAAATTTCAACTTGAAACATGAATCCAAGAGGTTTGAAGAGTGTTGCACAATGATCAATCACAACACAGAAAATAGTCTACTTGTTCTTGTATAAAAACATATTGAATCAATTGGTAAAATTGAGATCTTAATCAAGAAACATGTTTAAGAGCACTTATACAAAATTCCAAAGAAAACATTTGATTAAAAACTCGTTTCAATTAATTGTTTTGCTGCCAGACTTGGTTTTTAGATTCTGTCTAGAAAAACAGTCGATTGTTTTGAGAATTTAACAAGCTATTTATACTAGTAATATGTGAATCAAGCTAAAATGATGCACAAATGTACTTGGAGCAAGGAATAGAATATCACACATGGATTTTTATACTAGTTTACTCTTTCTCAAGAGCTACGTCCAGTCTTTTGCACAACTATGCAAATATTTCACTACAATCAACGAGTTTACATACAAATACACAACCAAGATTCAATCTTAAACCCTATAAGATTGATTCTACCCTTATGGAGAATCCTACCACATAAGATGCACCACCCTAGTGCTAAATGCAAAATCCTACTACAGTGTATTATGCAACTTATAACAAAAACAAAATAATAATCAATTACAATACAAATTATACTCAAACACCCTATTGAAGTATAGTTCCACCAAAGAATAAATGATATATGAATTACAACACGTAAATTCACAACACATCAACCTAAGATCAATCTCACTACAAAAAAAAATCACTTATCTTGATGAGAACTAGCTGTTGATTGCTCTCCCAATCAAATGCTAGCAAAAATCCCCTTGAAGAATGAGAATCCATGGTGATCTTGAGTGAATCTTGATCAACCTCTCTAATCTTTGAAGGAATCTCCAATAGAACTCTCAAATGATGTTTAGAAAATGATTTTCAAACTTTTCAGAATGATTTTCGTGTTAGAAATCGCGTTGTACACAAGTTTACGTAGAGAAACCTGCATTGTCAAGTAAGAACAGCGATTGTTTATCAAACTATTTTTTAGAAACAATTAATTGTTTTTGTTCTGCAACACTTCTTCTCATGAAATGACTTTCGAAAATGCTTTTTCACTTGAGTAACATAAAAAACTTTGCAAGCAAATGATAGAAAGACACAAACAAATGCAAATATGAGCTAAAAACACTCTACACTACCCTAACCAAGGTTCCAAAGGAATCTTCATCAACTCTTCCAAAACTCAATGAAATTTCTTCATCAAATCTTCATTCCAAGATAATCTTCAACCATTCTAACAAATCTTCTTACCCCAAAGTTTTATTAATCTAATTTCTTGATTTACCATTTGTTTTAAGCCAGATAAACTTAGTCTACTAAAATAAGCATCAACCAATTTCATATTTTTAATGAATACATTAAACTTCGTGGAGCATATAGATTTTTACATCATCTTCTTTCTCCATCATCCTTTTATTTTCTAAAAAGTCACCCACCAGATACACCACTCTTTGACTTTAACACTTGAGTCTATTCTTTTTATCAACTCCTCATGTATTCTTTTTTAATTTCCTTATCACCTAAGTGGTATACAACAACACAAACACATCTATACTTTCCATATCCATAAGTAGATAGATGAGTACATCCTCGCCTTTACGTGATATTTCAAATTTCTTTGCTTTATCTTAAAGGATATTATACCTCTTCCAATAACTTTCTCTTATATCCCGTGATTCCAGCTTTCCCTAATAAATGCCTTTGGATTTGGCCCCATCCTAGTAATCTTATTCTTCCCCTTATAATTAAATAGGGTAAAACTTTTTTCTGATGAAATAAGTGAAAATGCGATACATTGACAGAAATAACCGTAGATTAGATAGACAATTATAAATGCAAACAATATAAAGTAAACTTTTGAAAGAAAAGTAAGGACACCGAAGAAATTGCATTGCTTAAAATTAATATATAATTGCATAAATACAAGATATGTATATAGTATGGTGTTAAATTTAAAGGCCGTTGGATATTAATTTGAATTCGTATTCAATTGCATAAAGACGAAAAGAAAATCATTATTTTCATGTGATGGTTTTCTCTACACTTTCTGGAAAAATTGATTCGTTAAATGTTTTTTTTATATCATATTATTTACACACAAAATTCAATAACTTTGTCAATTATTAATTTTATAAAAAACCTGATTGTAATTTTAATAAAATATTTTATTTCTTAACTAGTCTTATTTATTCATAAAACTCAAATTTGAAACTCTATTCAATGAGAATGAATTTAGTACCATTCAAATAAACAAGGTGACAATAACTTAATTATAATCTTCTAATATTATATCGAATTTTCTCAATAATAGTTATTAATATTTTCTCCAACCTATTATTAGATTAATTTTATTTAATTCCATATATCCATAATATACAAGTATAGGAATATGCATATGATATCAATACTGCTATTAAATATAAAGATTTTTATTTAATTACATGTGTTATCATGTATAAATTATTTTTAAAATGTAGTCGGTGCATGGTTACCACACCACTAGTTGTTCCTAAAGTTGGAAAGGATTTATTTTTCCACATTCACACTTTTTTGTCATTATAATTAGAGCATAATAATCATTGGTTAATGGTTAAGTTGAATTAGAGGCCTTCTTTAATTCCATTTTAAAAAATGTAAAAATAAAAATATTCATAATCGATTTCATTTGTATGTAATTGTTTATGACATTTTTACCTTTATATAATTTATAATGAGAAAATTAAGTAAAAAATAAAATAATCCTAAAAATAATAACATTTTTTTACATACTACATAAAATAATATTAATCAATAATTGTAATGTTTGACTTTTTTCTTGATTTAAAATTTTAGTTTACATCTTTCAAATATGAAATTGAGTGTTTTCTTTAACTCCAAAAATAATTTTCAAACCATAAATTTTCTTAAAATTATAAACTGACCCCTACATATTTTTCAAGGCCTTTAATTAATTTTTAATTATTTACAACAGTCCCTGAATATTTTCATAATTGTATATTAGTCTCTAATCAATTTTTGATGATTACAATTAGGCCCTTGATTACCTAATTAAGTTAGTTTTTACAAACACCCTAAAACTTCAGTATAAATTAATCCTTTTATATACAACTATTAAATTGAAATAAACTTTATTTTATAATTTATTTTCAGTAATATATATACCTAACTAATATTCTTTCTAAATATGCATTTCATAAATAATTCTGTTGTAAAATCCAACACTAACAATATTATACAACTTTTTTTATAAAATTTTATAAAAATAAGGAGCAAGATAAACCACAATAATCCATACAAATAGATGTTATAATATATGACAAATAAGTGTTTTTTTAATTAAAATACATGATTTTGGATTTAATAGGAGTGAAATTAGAAATATTGAGTATTATAAATCCTTAAACTCAAGCTTGTTCAGGTCCAGTTGTAAACAATAGAGATAAGTGGGACAAACACATTTATCTCACAAATCTTGTTCATCCTTAATAAAAAATAAGACAAAATCTTTTACGTTAATTATTATATGACATGACAAGTTTAATGTGAAGGAGATGTTTAATGTGAAGGAGATGTTGTATTAGATTTTTTTTCTTCTCATTCATTCACAATATTTTAAGTGCAATTTTTTTTTATCTTAGTTACTATGGGACATGACAAGTTTAATGTGAAGGATAAGTTTTATTAGATTTTTTTTTTTCTTTTCACTCATTGACAACTTTTAAGTGTAATGTAAGGATTAAATAATTTATCTTTTTTATCTTCTTCACAATTTCTACTACAAGAAAAAGGTTATCTAGAGACCAATTTTTAGCTACCACATAAAATGGTTATTAATTGTGACTAAAATAGTCATCAAATTAGATTTTGGTGGTTAAATAACTATAAAATAGAAGTAATAATTGAATTTAGTGACTAATTAAGTCAAATATTTGGTATCTAACATTAGCTACCAAGGTTTTAGTGACTCATACCATTAGATTCTAAATTAGTCTCTAACTTAATTAGATACCAATTTAGAATCTAATCACATAGGTCACTAAAATTTTGGTATCTAATATTAGATATCAATTATTTGACTTAATTTGTCACTAAATTCAATCATTATTCTTATTTTATAGTTATTTAGCAACCAAAATTTAATTTAGTGACTATTTTGATCACAATTAGCAACCATTCATTTTGTAGCTAAATATTAGTCTTTAAATAGCTTTTTTCTTATAGTATTCATATTACAAGAGAAAGAAAAATCTAAGATAAACTTTCTTTTCATTTTCTCTTTCATTTCCTTTTTTAGTTTTTTTCCGTTCTTATTTTTTTTTTATGAATTCAACAATATTTGCGAATAAAGGATTTACCACGTCATGCCTGGCTCATCATTTTTTCTTTTTATTTTTATATTTTAATTAAATAATTGCGCAACACTTATTAAGATCTGTTCTCGATAGCAACAAATATGAAAATAATCACATGACATTTATTGACAAGTTTATACTTTTTAGATTTTTTTAGAATAGAGAAAGAGGCAACAAGAATTATCCATAGCGAGAACAGCCACAAACAGAACTTGATCCTTGCTACGGCCATAACTTCCTAGCATATCTCTTCACTACATTATCATGTTCAATTAGGATTATGATTAGGTTTATTCCTTCTATTATTCTCAAATCATACTTTATAAATTATTATTTTCTCTCTTTTAAAATTTTATTTGAAGCAATTTAAATAGAAGAATACGTAACTTTAAACCTTCTATTTCAATCTTAGAATGTCATGTACTTCATTAAAGTAAGGCAGTCAATCCCAATATCTAACTGTTAATAACACATTGTTCTCTTATACAATTTACAATTTTTGAGTTTAGAAATAGATTCTTAATACATATTAGGTTCAAACATCAATTTATTTAGAGCTTTGTAGAAAAAGTTAGGTATAAAACAAATTTATTTTTTTATCAATAAAATGTTTCGATGAGAATTATATTTTTTTTTATTATTGTTCTTATTTGTTATAAGGGATTAGTCACAACTTTCTATCAGACATTGATTTTGAATAGGAAATAATTTTATTGTCTTTGAAACGTAGAAATGAGTTATGATTTGTTAGTTATTGGATTTAAAACAATATATCTTGTTAACATACATAAGATATTACAATTTAACCAAAGAAATGTTGGGCTTTTCAACTAAGGATTTGATATGAAATTGATTATTAATTTGATTGTTAAAACAAAATATTTGCTTAAGTATCAAGTTAGAATATAAAATATTGTTTTAATCTAACTCTATCATTTATATTATTTATCCAAACTCTAAATTTCTAGTATTTACCTTTTTCTTATTTTTGCTCTTTTGTTTTTAAAAATCCATTAATATCTTATTTTAGTACTTCTATGTCAAATATGATATAATTTCTCAAGTTTCTCTACTCAGAATATTTAAACTTCATTACTTCATAAATATTTTAACTGTATTTATAATTGGCGTGGTGATGGTGTCTGTTGACAACAAAATAAATGCTTTTCCATGAGACCAAATTAGGATAAAGAAACCTTATTATAAACAACAAAAATCTTGAGAATGCTTTATAATAGGAAAAAAACCAAAATTATAACAATTATATCTGATATTAAAAATGCAACTAAGCATTATTATTATTATTTATTAAAACTTTAATGATACCTTACATTCCTGATAAATTATTTTATGTATTTATTAAAAAATGTTGCCAATTAATGCAACCATAGTGTATGAAGGGTCACTTGTTGTTGTCATGAGAGTTGAAAAAGAGAAGAGAATGCAAGAAAAAACGTAGCAACTAAGAAAAAAAAGTCGGTTGTTTCTCACTGTCAACATCTGCTTCTTTATATTTCAACTTTTCATTTGTTGAAGAAGAAAAAGCATTTAAAGTTGAAGAGATAGGAACAATTAATTTAAATTCAGAAAAAGGGTTCAATATCACGTATAATACAAGTGTTATCTTTTAGAAAAAAAAATCAAATAAATATCCTCTTGTAAATAAATAATAAAAATACTTGTATTATCATCACACACACCAATAAACGCGCTTTCCCAAATGGCTCTGTTGAACAACGTGTAACCAAACGCGGTTTTGGATTACAGAAAACCTCGACATAATCCTGTAACCAAACGCAACGTGTAAGTTGAAACTCCAACACCACCAAATTTTGGCTCAAGCTGAAATGTGTCCATTATTTGAATGATTTTAATGTTTATTTGTTTATTTATCTAATAATATAACTTAATATTTTTTTATTTTTATTCATTATCTTTATAATATTTTTTAATTATAGTTAATATTAGTAAAACAGATGAATATTTTAATTATACTATTAATATGTAGTGAGTTTTCTGAAATTAAAAAAAATTGACTTACAAAAAGTAAATTGAATTCAGTTTGATTGTCTTATTTTAGTGTAATTCTTATTAAGTGAATCGTGTGAGTTACTCGTACAGTCTTGTTAATATATCTGAGAATTTTCTTACGAGTTTTGACTTGTTTATGTTATTTGGATATAAAGAATGTTTGTTTAAAAATAATATTATTCTAAGAACTGAAAATAGTTATTTTTTATTTATAATATTTATTTTAAGGCAAAAAAAGAAATAAAATTGTTTTATATACTTTAAAATTTGTTTAAAGGTATGAAATTATGTCACATATACAGATAGATATTACTTTAACAATCAACTTATCTTTTGTTTAATACATGAGTCGGTAACGAGAGTCACAAAATATTATAAATAAAAAAAATAGTAATTTTCAATATCAGAAGGACAAAAAACAAGAATTTTATGTGTATCAAAATCAAAATTGATGAATTTCACATGCACTACAAAAATATATAATACAAAGAAAATTAATAAAAAATGTATTTCAAAAAAGCTTTTTAAAAGTCAAAAAATGCATTTCAAAAAGTGATTTCCGAAAGTCAGGGGGTACTTCTGTCTTTCCTGTCAGTAATGCGGTGTTGAAAGTAAACGATGGGGTTCTGGAAGAAAGTTCTTTTTCTTAGCGACTGGGTCCAAGCCCGTTTGTTTCGTTAACTCCGTAAGCTGAATCCGAATTCAAGCTCGGGTAAAGAATTCGGGTATTCCACGACCCATGGACCCGCGTCGTGAACTACGAGACCCAGTTGATGAAACAAGCGATTTCTACGATGAAGTATGTTGTGTGAACAAATTGAGCTTCGCATGTTCATTGGGTACCGATGGATTCAGCTTCTATGGAAGTAGCCACCTCAAAATTTGTTCTTTTACCCAATGCTTCGGCGGCGAAGGTTGCAGGTTCCAAGAAAACTGCCACCGTCAATTTCAGGTCCAAATTCAAAGGATGTGTCACAAAAATCCATGCCGTTTCCTCAAATGGCTCTGTCTCTAGCTGCTCTTCGCGTCGGGTTGTCATTTTTTTTTCTTCTTTTTTTCATTCTTAAGTAAATTTTTTGTTGATCGAGTTTGCTGATGAATTTCCTTTCGGTTAGTTATGTTTTACATGAATTTTGTATGAAAGTTGTTTAGAAAACTTGATAATGATGTTATATTTCTTTTTGTATCCGTAAATCCAGTGATACTTTGTAACGATAACATGGTTATTAGAAAAAATATTGATGCGTGAAAGACATAAATGGTTTTTGGATGTGTTTAGGATTGAACAGATGTTAGTTTTTTTTTTTTTTTTTTTTTTTTTTTTTTTTTTTTTTTTTTCCTTTCATTAGTTCGTTTTGAAGATCCTAATGACTGGTTTATAATGGCTCAAATTGGCCCTAGTATTATTATATGGCATTGGTTAATGGTTATCCCTTGCTACATTTCCCTGAGGTAGAAAATTTACTTTTGTGTGTCTTAGTGTGTTACTATGTACAGGACTTCTTCATATTTGATTTTCTGCGTTTATTTTATTTTTTTTTTAAATTGCTTAATCCTTTGCACTTATTTATTTATCGCTTTTGAGAGTTTTGTATTTGCCTTTGGTTTGTATATTGCCAAATGCTTGCTAATTAATTACTAGTTAGTTATGTCATGTCGTGTTGACCTTGATCTGTTTCTAATTTGAGCTGTAGTTCATATTTTCAATCACTTTCTCGCGTGTGATATGAGTTGTAATGTTGCTTTTTACTGTGATTTGTTTGTAATGTTGCTTTAATTTTGACCAAAAAAAGGAACAAAGATAAGTGTTGCTTCAGTAACCTAAGATCAGAACACTTTCTTGGGGTTTTCTGTATCTGAAATTCAGATATAACCGGTCCTCAACATCATAGACAACTTCTTGATTAGGTAGTTTCATTATGCTGAGCATGGTCTAATATCTGCTGGCATTGTATATTATGGAGTCAATTTAGATAAACACTCTATGAACATTACAGGAGAAAAAAATAAAATGACTTGAAGGTAAGAATAAAATGAATCAAAATCTTAAGTTGAAATCAACTTATTCACCGTAACTTGTAGAAAAGGTAAGGGTGCTTTAGAAACTATGAGGTTTATAAGTTGATATAAGAGAAATATGATTCATTTTGCCTCATTGTTTCTTATTGTGTTTATCATAAAGTTTATCCAAACTGGTCTTTAGTGCACATTTGTACATTCGAAGGATACATATATAAGTGGTTGAAACATGATCAGCAGTTGATTTTATTCTTTCAGAGTTCAGACAATATCTAGTATTCTCTGTAGTAACATTATGAGGACTCAACGATTACAAATAAATGCGTCCAAGATTTATTTCTAAATATTGGTAAGATTAGAAAATAAGAAGATTCTGATGAAACTGTTCATTTGTCCTAGTTAGTAGGAGTTTATAATAGATCATAGAACTGAACACTTCCATGAGCCGAGCCCACCTGAAATCTTAAGAGACCTCTTGTCCTACAAATCTTCTGTTATTCATTCAACCCTTCGCCACTACCTTTCACACTACTTGAGCTTTGATCTGTGGCTGCTAGCCGCTGTAACTTGTAATGGTCAAGAAAGGGAGGATAGGTTTCTTCTTTCTAATTTGCTTTGTGCAGTTTTATTCAATGGTCAAATGGTTTTGGACTCTGTTTTGTGTCTGCGATTGTGGTGATATCATCCAATGTTGTTAGCTGTTATAAAAAAAGTGTCAGTTATACTATAAATAGTACTTGAGTATTTGCCGCTGTTATAAAAAAAGTGTCAGTTATACTATAAATAGTACTTGAGTATTTGCCTTTTTACGCATTATATGAAGTGGGATCTTACAATATGCGCATATTTTTATGATTCACTCTTCCAATCTTGGGTAGGACGTCAATCTTGAGAACATTGTATTTGTCACAGATGGTAAGAAAGTTAAAGGGAATGATTTATCAAGTTTTCATATTTAGGTAGCCTTAAATAATTGGGATACCTCTTGGTAATAAGCTTTATATGTAATAAGTTGAGTAACAAGGGGATTTATTAGATTGAACACTTGGAATTGAGCGTGTTGCATATTACTGATTCATCAGTGATTGTTCAATTTTTTTATTAACGGTCCCTAATATTCGGTTTTACCTTGTGAACAACTGTAATGATTTAATTGTTTTGGAATGGTTTTTCATGTTTCTATCGATGTGTTACTAGGAAAATGTAGATATCAGTTTTCAGGTTGTTATAGGGGAAGGGAGTATCTTTTTGTAAAAGACTTTGTTCCTTTTGGTTAGTAGGATCAGTGCATCCTTCTCTACTGACAACCTGGACTTAGCTCCTACACCTTTTGATACTTTGTTTCCTACTAAACAAAGCCTAAATGTCTTAAGGTGTTTTATAATTATAGATAAAATTTTCTCATGTGTCTATATTAAAGCTCGGGAAGGATTAATATGTTAAAAGAGATGGATAATTTTCTGATGGGGAATTTTCCTTGGATGGATATTCAACGATATTGGGAAGTTTTTCTCATATTACTTATGCAGAAGTTTGGTCTTTGACTCTTTTTCGAATGGATGTCTCAGGCTAATTTTCCTTCCTTATGTTTCAGTCTGTGTCAAGTTTGAAGTCAGATGATAACAAACGCAGAAGTAATCTTGAATCTCTGTTTTGTTATGATAAAGCTATTCCCGAAGAAATAATTGAGAAGCCTGTTGGGCTATCTTTGGAAGAGAAAGCTGTTGGTAACAATCCCCGATGCACTGATTGCCAGGCCAAAGGTGCTGTGCTTTGTGTCACTTGTGCTGGTTCTGGTCTATACGTTGACTCCATATTGGAAAGCCAGGGCATAATTGTTAAAGTTCGTTGCTTAGGTATATTCTTTTTCCTGTTATAACAAACTTCTTAGTTATTGCTTGCTGCAGGACCTCCAACACCTTACTCATGTTTAAACTGTATTTACATAAAAATGGATTTCTTGTGCAGTTTTACTGTGCTGATGATTAGGATCTTATTTTTGTACATGTTTTTATTTTACAACTATGTCTATGCAGGCTGTGGGGGAACAGGAAATATAATGTGTGCAGAATGTGGCGGACGAGGTCATCTGGGACCCAAATGATCAAGTCTTGATTTTTTTAAATTTTGTTGTACCACCAATATGTAGTCTTTTGGTTGCCTGTAACCATTTTATTTTCATTTTGTAAATCAAGGAGTCGTCATGACAGAAAAATAAGATATTTACCAAAATCTCTGCTATTCCTAAAGCATGAGCTTAAGGTCAGATGGCTGTCATGTTTATTCTTAATTATGTGATTCATCGAAGTACTTTCTTTGCTTGCAGTTATGATTACCTGTAATAATACTTTTACATGAAAGTTACATACAGTTGATTTTATTTCTTTAAGGAAATTTTTTCATGCCCCTTTGATTTGTAGAATTGTGTGGAGCTACTTTATTAAAGATATTAGTCCTGCGCATGGATTGCTTTTAGGGAAAAACTTGTTTTTGGTTTATATATTTTTTTTGTCAAACTTGGTTTTGATTCTTATATGTTCAAATTGATGAATTAGTCCTCAAATCTTAAAAAATATAAATATAGTTTTTTTTTTCTAATTTTGTAATAGTAAAAATGTGGTATTCACATATTTTCAACCAAATTTCTTGGTCAACAAGTGTAAGCTCTGTCTTGATATACAGGGTCGATCTAGAGTTTGAGTTCGATTCTTTCAAGTGCCAACATGCTTAATCCTTCCATATAAGCTTTGGAACAATGTGTGAACCAACTCTATGAATCAAAATATGTTCAGATATCTTAAAAAGGTTAAATAAATAATTCATCAATTTAAAAATATACGGACCAAAATTAAGTTTCACAAAAACTACAAGGATTTAAAACACATTTTTCTTATGTTTCATGTGATACATGGTTTTTGTTGTTTCAGTTGTAATCTATCAGTTATGATTATCATATATAAGTACTATCTGAAGGAGCTCTTGATCATTGCATATGTATAAGGAACCGGGGTTATCAAGATGTATCATAATTCAAGACTACATTAAAAGTAAATAATTCTATACAATACAAAATTTTCCTTCCATTTCTTGGGGTTTAATGAGCTAACTTGGTCTAGTGTTCCTTCAGTATTTAGCCTCGGCTGAAATTACTCGCTCTGAATATTTGCAGAGCTTGAGATCTGTTAAGCTGCTCCAAGCGTACTGGAATAGTGGAGTCAAAATGAGTGCTCTGTGGATTTTCTGCATAGGCAACATAGTAAGCTGCAACACAAGCTTGTGCCCATGCTATGGCCAATCGACACTGCATAATCCAATAGCATTATAGTAATTGTCAAATTGTGAGAAATAAGGCATCCAAATTGTCAAATGCAACCGATTATTTAGTTCTTACCATGAAATAGCCAATGAGGAAAGCATAAATGGAGACTTCTGTGGCATAGCTTTTGTGCATTACAAGACTCCAAATTCCACTCACTAGACTACATATTGCACCTGTGCCAACCCCACTAAGGAAACAGAATACTCCAGTAAGATCCAAGTCTATGAGTTCCTTCAATCCAACTCTAATGAACATCTCCCAAGTATCAGAAGATGCCTGCACAAACCCTTTGTTATAAACTCCAACGTGCACAAAACCCCATCTGTTCCCACGGATCACAAGAAGAGATGCAATCCCCATATAGCAACTGACACAAGAAAACATGAACTCATCTGTATCCCCTCCAACCAGACTTGTGGTTCTGGCAAAACCCCGGAAGAGCACGATGATGGGAACCAAGATGGAGCCTATGGAAACACATCCAGTTAAGTGCTTGATTGTGTCACAAAATGCAATTCTAGTGTCCATGTCAAATCCTCCAGAAAAATGCATATACTTGACCCTTGAAACAGTGACATACATTACATTCTTCAGAAACTGCATAGTCCATCCTAGGCTCAGCAAGATCAAGAAGATGAAAAAGGCTGATAGTTTGGTTCTGTTTTCGATGGCTCTTGCTCCACCAATCCCAGCCACCAGGAAACAGCAGTAAAGGATGCCAATGAGGATGGAATAAACGGTTAGCCCCTGGGTTTTGTTAGGAGGAAATGCTATTGAAACTGACAAGATTCTGGTGCCATATTGAAATCTTGGACTGGCCCAACAACCATAGAGGGATTGGATTAATGCAGAAACCAAAGCAATTACACCAACTGCCAGACTCACTGCAGTGCCAATGCATATAAACATAATTCCCATTGCGCATGTTAGCAAGGGACTCAGCCAAAATGCTAACCTGAATGCCCTTGTGGAGTGGCGTGCAGTGATCCATTGCCATGTGAAACCAACAATTCCAGCACATGCTATTGAAACTAGAAGTGGGGGGTACCATTTCTGAGGGTGGAAATGGTGGGTGTGAGCGTCAGAGACAAGACCATATATGGTAAGGAAAATCACCAAGACTGCAACCAAGAACAAATACAAGTAGAAGAGAATCTTGAAAACCCTTCTTGATGCTGGACCCGCCACTGTTGTTCTATTGGAAAAGTTTGGAACTTGGGCCTGCACCAGAAATGACCAAGTTCACTTCAGTTTTTTCAACCAAGTGATATATAACAAAGGCAGTGCCTGAAAACTGTAATTTACATAAGAGATTTCCGTTGAAACAAGCAATAGTACAAACTCAGAGTTCTATGATGTGTCGGCAGCAGATAATCTTGATTGAGAAGCAACACCAAAAGAAGAAGAAAGAGGCAAAAGGAAGCTAAAGATAACATAAAAGAACTAAAGATTAAAAGGAACAAAGAGAGACACAAAACCTTGTTGGGGACTGTGGATGGAAGCCTTTGCTGTGGAACTTGTGCTTGGATTTGTATGATCTGTGATGGTGTGGTGGTATTAGAATTGTTCAACATGGCCATGTTGACTTCTCTATATGAAATGCATTCACAAAATCATACTTCAATCCCCCCAAGAGTGTTTTTGAAATTTTCTTTCACTTTCTTGGCCCCCCGGAATGAACCAACCCAGATGGAAGACCTCAATTCTTGTCCAAGAAACCATAAAATATGGCTCAAGTCTTGTGTTGTTGCTCTCAGCAAAGTCACACATTCACATTCACACACACTTGCTACACAAGCAATTGACTAGGTCCTCGTTCTTCCCCTCAATTCATGTATAGAAATACTTTGAATGGAGTAGAAGGGTAGTGCACATTTATGTTTCATGTGTGTGGTTCATGACGTGGAGTTCTGGTGCAGGTTTATGGTCCACGTTACCGTATTTCCTGGGAAAAATATTGGCTCATCAGAAGAAAAAGAAAATGAAATGAAGAAAACTGCTTTCTTAAAGGGAGTGATTATTTGTTCAGTTCACCTACTAGTCTTAACTAATTTGAGCAAAGGGTGACACAAAGATTTAATAATGTGCTATAAGTGGTCAAAAGGGAAGTTGTAAAACCAATCTTATCCAAAAGTATATACATTTCAAAGCTCCCATTTAGTTTGTTTGACTTTGAATTTGACAGTTTTTATGTTTTTGCCAAACTCATTTCAGGTTGCTTTGAATCTAGTCAAAATCTTTACTTTGTTGTTTATTGTGCAAAGTTTCTCATTTCTTTCTCTACAAAGAAATGATAGTTTTTTTCTTATTTTGGTGTCCATTTTATATTAATGTTTAAAATAGAAAAAAAAATATTTATTCACTAAAATGAGCAAACTCTACTTAGTTAGATAGGTATAATTTTAAACTAGTCAAACAAAATAAATATGGTGACAATTTCACTTAAAGACATTAATCAAAGTTATTTCTCTTTCTACAATAATTTTTTAATTATTTGACACTATATTTGTTACCTTTAACAATTAACAAAAATAATAATTATTATTATTATTATTATTGAATATACTTATTGTCACTGAATAGTTAATATTATATTATTAAATATTATTTTATTTATTTATAAAATTTATTATATTTTTATTATAACAATCATTATTATTGATATTATTTAAATTAAATTTGTTAGAATATAATTACAATTATTATTATTATTATTTAGATAAAAATAATCATTATATTATTATTATCATTATTATCCCTAAATATTATTATTATTATTATTATTATAATTTAATTTAATTTGTATGAATTTAATTATAATTATTGTTTCAATAATTATTAGTATCATTTAAATTAAATTTGTATGAATTTAATTAAAATTATTCTTATTTTTATTATCATTATTTAAATTAAATTCATATGAATTATTTTTATTATTATTATTATGTTATTTTGTTTTAATTTAAAATAAATTTGTATGTCTTAATTTTTTTTTACAATTTTGTTAATTATTATTATTATTATTAATTTTTTTGTTAATTGTCAAAGTAACAATGCAAATAATTAAAAAATGATATGTTAATTATTATTGTAATTATTATTATTTTTATTAATTGTTAAAGCATAACAAACATAGTGCCAAAAAAATGATTGTAAAAGAGAAAAATGATTTTAATTAATGTCTTTAATTGAAATTGCCTACATATTACTTTTGTTTAATTGGTTTGAAATCATGTCTACCTAGTTGGTAAGATTTTGCCCATTTTGATAAATAAATATTTTTTTACCCATTTTAAATATTAATATGAAAAAAGTACACCAAAATAGAAAAAAAAAAAAACAAAAATGACCATCCTCTTTTGCTTTCCATAAATTCGATTTTAGCATTTTATGAATTAGGAAAAATAGGGGAAGAAAATTGATTATGCAGATAATTTTAGGTATGCATATATGATATAATTATATTATTATTATTATTATTATTATTATTATTATTATTATTATTATTATTATTATTATTATTATTATTATTTATTTGTTCTCTAGTTGGGCAGGAGATGAAGATTAGATACTTGTGAGGGAATGATGACAAATAACATTACTTTCTAATCATGAATGATTATTGTACAACCATGAAAGACTCATAAGTGAGAAATTATTCAAATAAAGCTATGTACTAGTGACGTATAAAATATAAAGAAGAAAACTATAATTTATACTTCTTGACTAAGATTATGTATATTTTGGTTTTGGAATTTTAAAATCACTAAACATGATGTAAGTGTTGACACAGGATTAAAATTCTATCAGATAAGAATTCCATCTCTCTTTCTTAGGTCTTTATGTAGTTTATAGTTAAATAATTTTGACGTCTTAGTCTTATGCGTGTAGTCCATTCAATTACGATATTACAACATAGTTAATATCAAATTATATTTACAAAACTTAATTTTAATTTTTTACTATAACAATAACTATAAGTATTATTAACATTATTTTATAAACCAAACAAATATTTAAAAAATTAACTTTCAATTTTGAAGTGTTTAAAATGATAAAAACTAGTTCCTATTTTAAATATTGTTCAAATAAACTATAAATAAAATAAAATAATTTGTATGTATACAAAATTATTAAAACAAAATAATTTTTTTATTAGACCCACAAAATTGAACTTCAACTAGATGTGTGATCTTATAACTATCATTTTTATTAAAAAAATTATAGTTAACTATTTTTAAGAAATCACAAAAATTATCAAGTTTTTATTTCTCATCGAGTTAATACTAAACTAGCACATAAATTTTATAGGTCTTTCAAAGTACTAGATCACCTAAATGTTTTGCCTCGTGTAATTGATCTTCTTATTAAATTTTTTTCTCTAGATTACACAAACATATACTGATATTCCTATACTAATGCAAGTTTTAGTTTACATGAATCTAAATCTATTTATATAAGTTTTAGTTTACATGAATCTAAATCTTTTTGAATAGGATGACTATCAAGAAAGGGAATCAAATTCTTACTAATTTTTTGATAAAATGGAAATATATAAAAAAAATTATCTCATGAAAATTCCGTTAGGATGAGACTTCCTTCATTCTTAAGAACAAGCATATTTTTTGGAATAAATAATAATAGAAAAAAAGGATAAATAAAAAATTATATTAATTTATGAATCTATCCAATATTACAATTGGAGAATGCATTAAGCTAGGTGCTCTTCAACTAAATATTGAAAAAAAATAACATAATAATTCGACAATAAATCATTCTTGTAAACAGTAAATTTTGAACTTTACTTTTTTTGTCATTATTTCTCCCTTGTCTCAATTTCTTTAACTGTCACTGCATATTTTAATTTTAATTGAGAAGAAAAATAATCCCCTCTTCTCATAATTTACCTTTTCGTAAACATGAATGCACACCGAAAAAATAGAAAAAATTTAAACTATTACTCTCTAAGGTCAAAAGTAAATATTCTCTTAATTTTTACTCGGTATATTACACATAATATTTTTAAATTTGCTTGCTTCAAAGATGGTTGGGTATAAACATCTCACGCTAAAATGACAACGTACCAAATGTTTCAAAGCTTTTCTAATTAATAATAATTTGAAGGTAGGGCACCTTGCAAACCCTGTTTTGCAATGATTAATTGGACCAAGCCTCCATATAGATGAATTGGGATTTGGGAACTTGGATATGAAAAAGAAGGTTCAATAGGAAAGTTTATAAGACAATCATACGATTGGATTAAGCAAAGTGTAAAGAAAGTGACTAAGAGGACAGTATTATAAAACCATATTTTAAATTTCTTTTGAAGCAATTGAAATTCCACAGGTCTTTCATTTAATTATTATTTTTTATTTTTTATTTTATATAATTCTATAGAAAGAACATATGTGATAAAAAAAATCATTGAAAATAACCAGAAAAATGTTTAATTATTAACAAAATCCATAAATATGGTGTGATAAAACAATATTAATTACTATTTTTCTTTGTCAATAACTATAACCAATTGAGCTAGAATTATATCAATTTTTTTTATATCTATGGTATTTATACTTTTTTGAAAACTTGAGTACATATGAAATAAATATTCATTCTCTCAATATTATTGCATATTCAAAACTAGATAAAAAAAAAAAGGTTCAAATTCTTAATCACTTGGTTAATGGAACAAATCGTTACCATGTCCATCATTGAAGGGTATCAATTTAAATGTGAGAGTAGAAGGAAATCAATTTAAATTTTGTATAACTACGGAATTTTTACTTTTTGAAACCTTGAGAGCATATGAAATAGTCTTTTTCTCAGTATGTTTTATAGCATTAGATAATAAAAAAAACTTCAAATTCTTAATCACTAAAAGGCAGAAATGAAAAATGGTTACCAATTATGTCCATCATTGAATGGTATCAAAGGAAATGTATAATATAAAAGCCAATTCATAGAATCCACTTTTATTTGCTTTGACTTGCCACCAAAAAAGATTTGATTCCCGTTAAATAAAGCTTACGTTTCTTCTCTACTAAAGAAAGTTCGAATATAACAATCTAATTGTCCTTTCCTTTTGAAAGAGATAGAGACATTGAAACTAAACATAAAGTACATCGTAGATTGAACATATAAATAAAACTTGTCAAAGAGAAACAGAAAAAGTTCGCTGATAAAATATTGACATCAATTCATTAACATATGTTAAACTTATTACATAGTAATCCACTTTTTTTTTATCTAAAATGAATGATAATCTATAAATTAATGAGGTTATTAACTATGTTGATAAACTTATTTTGGGTCATTAACACATTTTTTTTTTACCGGTGCCATAAGTAATTCTAAGAGGTTTTAAGAAAGTTTCACTAATAAAAAAAATATTCTACGACAGGATAATACGTCGGTTAATATGAAACCGACGTAAACAAAAATGTAGTAACACTTTTGTAAATATTTGAAGAGATACTACGTCGGTTAATTCAAACCCGGCATAATATATCATATTTTACGTTGGTTTCCACTCATAACCGATGTAAAAAAGACTGAAAAAAAATTTCAAATTTTAAAATGGCACTGAAGATACTACATCGGTTGACCGACATAATATGTAGCCTATATTACATCGGTTGAGACTTTTCGACCGATGTAATATCCTCCTCATGGCGCACGAGTGAATTTTGAGAAAAATTAGGTAAAATTTGGCCAGATACTATGTCGGTTGGGATCTCCAAACCGGCGTAGTATATCTCTCGAGTTAAAATTAGGGATTTTAACTCTTGGACAACATTTTTTCTCTTATACTTCGTTCTCCTTCAGTGAGCCTCCTTGCATTCTCCTGTTTTGTGCTGTGGGATTCGTTTCACGTGTTACTGCTTTTTCTTCTCACTGATTTTCATTTACATTTCCCATGGTGTCGTTTTCTCTTCTCACTGGTTTTCATATACATCTTTGTATTCATTGATTTTGCTAGAGTTCATTTGGCTCCATTTTTAGATTCTTCCACATTCGTTTGGCGTGCGCAAGCTCCGTGGTTGTCTCGATTGAGTTTTCATTATCAGTTCTCTACGCTTTCACTGTCACTCACACTCATTTGATTGGTTCCTTCGTTGCCTTTTCATCTACTTTCTTTAGCATTTTCAACATATGTGATTTGCTAACTCTTTTACATTACAAGCTTTTAAGGATGCTATATACTTATGATTGAGCCTTTCTCCGCCACCGTGAATGCTTGATTCGACACCTCTTACAACTTTTATTTACAAGAGGTTAGCAATTTTGTAAACTTTATTAAAAATAGTTAGAAATTTATTTTTAATCCAAATTTTTTATCAACAACTTGATTTAATGCATATTTGATGGTTAAGTTCTTACATTGTATAGATTTATCATAGATTTAGGATTTCAACAATTTAGGACAAAACAACTTCAAACGGCCATAACTTTTTATAAAGAGCTCAGATTGAGACGTTCCAAAATTGAAAGTTATTCGAAATGGGTAACGAAGCCCCTGGCCAATAGCCGAAGGGGATTGGGCCTCTCTAGAATTCAAAAATTCCATTATTTACTGTTACTTTTTATTTCTTTGTTATTTTTCATCCATTTTTTTAGATTGTAGCATTTTATTTCACATATATATACTTGTTAGAAAATTCTAAAATTTTTTGTACTATTTTCTTGTATCGATTAGAGATTTATCAACCCATTATTATTATTTTTTTAAAATAAGACTTTTTACATCGGTTGTTTAGCTACAACCGATGTAATAGAGAACTTTTTACATTGTTTGTAAGCTACAACTGACGTTTACAAACGATGTAGAAGGTCCTCTAATACGTCGGTTCCAGTTTCAACTAATGCAGTATCCACCTCTTATGTTATAACTCAGTTATTTTAGTTGGGTATATGTTATTAGTTTTTATTTTCAACTAATTTAGTAACGTATATATTACATCGATTATATAAATGATGTTAAATGTGCAAGACTTTCTACGTTCTCTTCATCACGTCAATTCCAAAACTGACATAGAATGTGAAGAAGATTATTTTTTTACTTAGAATTTTTACAATGGTTCCATCATATTTAACTCACCTCTCTCCCACGCAAAAATTATATTCTTATTTTAAGAACATCCTTGTAAACTCAATTGGAGGTGTCAAAGATTATTTGGCTCTAACACTTCTATATGACACCGAAAATTGGTAAAGTGAGGACTTATGTATTAAGTGTAAGTTAAATAACTGTTCTCTTTAAAAAAAAAAAATCATTGGAGGAGGTTTATGTGACCCATAATCTTCTTACTCTTAATAGATTCCCTGTTAAAAGGAACTATTTTTTTTATTATAAAACATTATTTCTTAACAGAGAAAAATAAAACTTGTGAAGAATGAAACAGATATACTTGTTGAGCTACAACTACGAAGACAAACTACAAAACAAACTTGTGGCAGCACCTCTCACAAATAAATACTTCTTTACCTTTCATCACTTTACTTGAATTTATTTATTTTTAGATGTTAAGCATTTCATTTATTTTATACAATCTTATTATTTTTAATTTTACAAATTATATTAAATATAAATACAATTTTAAAATTAAAATTAATATATTTATTTTAAATTTTTTGAAAAAATAATAAAAATTTAAGTTAAAAATAGAAGGGACATTCAGTAATGAAAACAATAAAAAAACATATAAAATAATTCCAAAATTTTCTAAAAAAAACTGAAAAGGCAAGTTTAATAACACGATTTTAAAAAAATTAAAAAATTTACAAGTTTAGTGTAAGAATTAGAAAATAGTAAAAGAGGAATACGAGTTTAGTATTAGAAGATTGACTATAGTCAGAATTAAAGTCGCATTTTTAAATATGATTTATTCTTTTCTGTATATATTTTAAAATTAATTACTCATTTTCCTAAAAGACAATAACAACTATGCTATACTTTTTTTTGAAACTTATTAAACATAGAAAGCACAGATTTAGCTTTCGCTAACCAATCAGCAAAGTAGTGCCTTGTAGAATCCGTAGCAGTTTAAACATAGAAAACTACAAACCATAAGTCTACACAATATATTAAACAATGTTGTTAAGCAGAGCATTTCACTATTGTGACAAAGCTTAGCCATTTAGATTAGGCAATAATGGCATTATAAATCTGACCTATTAGCTATGCACACCTGTTTCCCACTAACACAGTAACACGTGTAGTTCATCCAAAAGATATGTTCATCTTTTACATTAACAGTGTTACACTGTAAAATGTTGCACATAAAATGTTTGGTTTTGTGTTATGTTCTTTTCACCCCTTCAAAAGCATGTCATCATTTTGAATAACATTTTACTGTGTTTCTTGCAGTTCTTACCTAGCTTTTTCCAAAAGGGGTATTGGAGGGCTAATATAAAGAGGCAATGGATTGATTAAGATTAAGAGACACATTACTACAACTAAAGAAAATTGTGTTTCCTCCAGGAATATTTCTCCCCTTTACACATGAAATAGCACAGAATACGAGTTTTAGTCTTTTTTTTGACATGTCAGTAATAATAGTGAAGTTAAGTATAAAGTGATATTCCACTGGAATCCACCTTTTCTAATCTCAACCGACAATTCACAGACAAATGGTGGCCTTGAGTTCAAAGAAAGGAACCCGAATATGTGATGTCTCCACACTATTCCAAGGTTCACAAATTCCACCCTCATTATGATATCTTAACACTCCACCACAGCTCCAACAACACTAACCATTGAACAACCTCTTTCCCTTTTATGTACTTAGCTTCTCCTCCCACCTTATCTTTCGCACTTTCTCACACAAGTTTCATTTTTTATGATCTCTTTGCACTTTTCTCCCAAATGGGGCTCAAAATCTTCATGGCTTCCTTCATGGTAACCTCAATCTTGTTCTTTCTCATCTTCATTCCCACAAGATTGACCATACAAATCTCCAGCCTCAGGCCTGCTGTGAACTACATGAGTGTCCCAAATAACAGCAGGGCCTATCCAGTTACTTTTGCTTACTTGATCTCTGCATCAAAAGGAGATGTTGTGAAGCTCAAAAGGTTGATGAGGGTGCTGTATCATCCCGGGAACTACTACTTGATTCATGTGGATTATGGGGCTCCAGAGGCTGAACATAGGGAAGTGGCAGAATATGTGGCTAGTGATCCTGTTTTTGGTCAAGTGGGGAATGTTTGGGTTGTGGGGAAGCCTAATTTGGTCACATATAGAGGACCAACCATGCTTGCTACCACTCTCCATGCCATGGCAATGCTTCTTAGGACCTGCCAATGGGACTGGTTTATTAATCTTAGTGCATCTGATTACCCCTTAGTTACACAAGATGGTATGGTGAGTGGCCTTATGCTATACCATTAGTATTATCCAATTGGATTGGTGCTTTGTTTTGTTTTTGGCATTGATTAATCTATTTTAATATTAAAACACACCAAAACATTATAAGAAACAACATTTAAGTTGAGTCTGTTTGTCACTCACACTTTCTTTAAATATGTCTTGATTGCATATGTTAATGGTTGGTATGTGTGAACCATTTTGATCTTGCAGATCTGATCCATGTGTTCTCTGAGTTGCCAAGGGATATCAATTTCATACAGCATAGCAGTCAACTGGGTTGGAAACTGTAAGTGGCATTGCTCCTTTATTTCATTTTTCCTATTTTAAGCCTTATGATTTGTTCAAAGTCATGATCTTAATGTTCTAAATAATACTCATTTTCAGGAATAAGAGAGGGAAGCCAATAATAATAGATCCGGGGCTTTATAGCCTGAATAAATCAGAAATTTGGTGGGTCATTAAGCAGAGGAGTCTCCCAACATCTTTTAAGCTCTACACAGGTATTCTTTCCCCCTAATCTCTTTCTTCTAGATTATGCTGTTATGTTACTTGTGTGTACACAAGTGTATGCTCTCTCTTTCCCTTCATCACACGCATGTGTATGTATTATGATACCCGTTTTTATTGGTAATCAAATGGCATATATGCTGACCATGTGAAACTCTGAAGTATGTGTACGGTGACCATGAGTTGCCCCATAAAATATGGTGCATACATCAATGTCGTAATTTATTGTTGTCGGTCACTGACAAAATTTCAACTTTATATGAGATCTTATCACAGTTTTATATTTCCCCTAGTGTAATAATTACTCATGTTGTAGGTTAGTTTAGGTGTTTAATATGTGTACTACTCAGCTAATAGAATTCTTGGATTAGAACATTTGTAGAGAAAGTACTTTTTTCAGAGGTCAAGCTTATGAAGTAACCCAAACCAAAACATCTGAACCTATAAAGCGATTGGAACTATATTTTATGGTTGGATCTAGAGACTTAGGACTAAACAATTATCAATGTTGTGGTGCTAGCAAAATGTCCTTTTCAAATTATTGCCCATGAGTCACGGAAGGTAATTGAATGGTTGGTGGTGGATTGGCATTGATGTTCATGTGGCTTCAAGAACTTTACCTACCAATGTCAGATGAGTGAAACTCCACAACCTCCTCTTTAGCCATTATCCTATCATGATTAATTCTCACATGGCTCTCTGAATTTGGCTAACGTGACAAAGAAAAGAAAAAAGTACCTAAGTTTATGTATAACAGAACAACTTCTAAATTATCAAATTGAATAAAGAGTCTTGGAAAACAAAGGTGTCGATTGCCACCAACTACAAATCACCATTGTATGTATCTTACATGAAATTTTTCCTGTTAAACTATATATATATATATATTAAAAATTATGAGTTTAGAAGGGCATTTTAGATTAAAAACATTGAATAACTGAACCTATCATATAAAATGTCACATTTTATGTAGAGGGTTATATTAAACTATGTAGACTTTGTCGTTTTATGCATAGAGATCGGTGAAATTTTGGAAACTAGACAAGGAATAGTAAATGGCCAAGATGAGCTATGCATTGTATATATTTGGAAAATACAAATGTCAGTAGGTGGTGTTGTGCAGTGTCCACTTCTAGTAGATGCACATTATGCACGGTGCCTTTCTTTTAGATAAGTTGTCGATTCTAGCAATGCATGTGATTTCTTGCTGGTGGAGCATAGTAAGTACTTAGACGGTGGATGTATGTCTTCATTAATAACTCTATTCCACTTTGGTGCTTTGTTTATCTTTTCAAGATTGTGTCAGTCTCAATTTCAGACACATCCAGGGACAGTTGGCTAATCCTTTTCTTCCTTTTTTGGTTAAATCTTCAACCAGGAAATGATCTGTTCTACATTGTTAACTTTCTATCTTTAGTTTTCTAGTATTACTATAGATTTTGAAATCTCAAAACCATATTTGATGGTTTGTTAAATAAGGTTAATTAACTCTCCAGTGGTACATAGGAAGTTGATAATGTTGAACAAATTCCTTTTATAGGAAAAAGTATTGAGTGGGTTATAATTACTAAGAAAATCAAAGAAGCATTAATAACTATAATACATGTGTAGTATTAACTACTATCCCAATTTTTTGATGTTCTAATCAAAGATTATAATTCTTCATCTTTTCCTCTGAAGCCAAGGTCTTTGGATCAACCAATTCTATTCTGATTAATGGTGTGTTTCTAGGCCCAGAATCAATTTCTCAACATAGAACAAAACATGTGATCATTTATATAAAATCACATTAACCGATGTGTTTAATGTGATTTTGTATAATTCAAGTGAACCCAGATATGCATTTAGATCATTAGATTGTGATAATCATTAGACCTCTAAACATGCATGACACAATATTTAAAGGTAACATTTTTGCATCAGCTAACATATATCATTCTGAATGTCCCAAAAATTTTTCACCAGGTTCAGCATGGACAATACTGTCAAGATCTTTTGCAGAATATTGCATAGTGGGATGGGAAAATTTGCCAAGGACCCTCCTTCTCTACTACACCAACTTTGTGTCATCCCCAGAAGGGTATTTCCAAACGGTTATATGCAACTCTGGAGAGTACAAGAACACCACTGTTAACCATGATCTTCACTACATTACGTGGGACAACCCTCCAAAACAACACCCTAGGTCTCTGGGACTCAAGGATTACAGGAAAATGGTTCTTAGTAGCCGCCCATTTGCCAGAAAATTCAAGAGAAATGATCCAGTCCTTGATAAAATTGATAGAGAGCTTCTGAAGAGGTACCATGGACAATTTTCCTCTGGAGGGTGGTGCTCTCAGGGTGGAAAGCACAGAGCTTGCTCAGGTTTGAAAACTGAGAATTATGGTGTGCTTAATCCTGGTCCAGCTTCTAGAAGGCTCAAAAATCTGCTAACAAAACTTCTCTCTGATAAATTTTTTCGTAAACAACAGTGCAGGTAATGACCATATCATATGATTTTCCTTGATCTTTATCACTTGTAAAGACTCCTGAAATTTTGAAATTTTGGTTATAATATAAATGGATCACTTCCTTTTTGTCATTTCAAGTTGGAGTTTCATGTGCTTAAATTAATTTATTTTATCGAAAACACGAATACATAATAATGATGAAAATAATCATGACATACAATCATGACATAAAGTTTAATAAGAATAGATTTATACAAACGCGAAATCACCCCAAAACATTTGTTTTTTTAAGGTATGACATCTTTATCTTTTGTGAACACAGACTAAAGTTTACGTCTCTAAATGTAATTTGTTAGTACTTTTTTTGTTTTTAGGGCTTCCTCTCTTACAATAAAACGCATAGAAAAGGTGTAATAATATCTTAAAAATAAAATTTAGAAAATAAAGTAAAATATTAAGTTTAAATGACTTTAAAATTTGTAAAAATTTACGAACTTTATTCAAAATATATGATACGAAATGTAACACAAAAAATACTGTATATTGTTTGGAGAGAGAAATAAAGACATAAGTAAATAGTGTTCTTACCTTAAGGTAATGGAAATCTTAGTAAAGGGTCCTCTTAGTATAAAAGAAATGTTAAAAAATCTAAGTATTTATAAAAATGGACAATCTTGTGAAAAATAATAATCTGTTAAGATTTGTGAGGGATGGATAATAATCTTTGAATTAATATCTTATATAATTAAGTAGTAGGTAAAATATGTAACTAATTCAAATCTTTGAACTAATATCTTATATAACTAGTTATTAAGATACTATAATATCATCTTATATAAGTAGTAGGTAAAATATGTAATTAACTCAAATCTTTGAACTAATATCTTATATAACTAGTTAGTAAAATATTATAATATTATTATATGATTTGAGTATAATTTTGGTATCAGGATTAGTTTTTTTTTAAAGGAATAAAAAATTTACTTTTTTTATTTTTTTCTATTTTCTTTACATAATATTTTAAGATTGTTTTTTCAAATCTTATCTGTTTTGTCAAAGTCTTTGTTATACTACAGATTAGTAAATACCCTTATTTTTAGTATTTTCAAAGTGACAGATATTTGACATAAAATTGATTTATTATGTAATTGGTTATCATTTTTACATAAAATAATTATAAACAATACAACAAATAAAATAAAAAATTACATCAAATCCGATTTTGGTGGGGGTAGCCTTCATGTGCCTCTCAATTTGAACTTCCACTCATTATTTTTAAATTATTATTCTAAAGCACATTTTTAGAATTTATAAAATACATTGGATAAAATTTCCAGTTTAAAAGATAATATTTATGAAACATATGAAATAATAAATTTTCTAAAATTTATATAACATCTCTTACATGTATTTTTCAAAATATGTTTTCAATAGTAGGTTACGGTAGGAGTGATGGGGTGTAACAAGGAATACATGAATAAAATAGAACAATTCGGTATTTATTATTAAAAAAGCTAGTATATTATCAATACCTAATTTAGATAGGATGAAAAAATTGAAAAAAAAATAATCATTCAGTTTTATTTGTTTTTATTTCTTAAGTTTTATCTTCTTTATCATTCTTCATTTTTTAAAAACAAATAAAGTTTTATCTGTTTTTTTACCTATTGCTCTTCACACCACTCATCTTACTTTTGGGCACGGCCCAAAATTCCTCCCTCACGTGCCAATTGAAGGGCACGGGATGCCACTGTCAAATCTGTATTAAAAATTGACAGAGGTGAAAGAGTTTATTAAGAACAGATAGAGGTGAAGGAGTTTAAGCGGGAGACAAATCGATCCAATTCGGGAGAATTTTTTTACTTTCGTGCAGATTCGGATTTCACAATAAATTGGAAAGTTTAGAAGCAAGAAAGAGGCAAGGAAGAAGCCGCCATCAGAGAAAAACTGGGAAGAAGATACAGTTTCAAGAAAAAGGTAAACGGATGCAATAAACATTCAATGCAATCTATCTATGTGCATTCATCTATTTACTATAATTCCAATCAAATTAGTGCATTATAAAACAACAAAATAGGATACGTATCAATCTCAACTCAATGATGAAAAAAAAAACAGAAATATCAATCTCAACTCAACTCAATAATGAAAAAAAAAAAAACAGAAAACAG
>Ga0209489_100913_pt1 | contig 59093 bp, 24 predicted proteins | sample SiratrowhiteBW_FD_187527 | JGI IMG/M metagenome (GOLD analysis project Ga0209489, IMG submission 187527) | Root nodule microbial communities of legume samples collected from California, USA - Siratro white BW (SPAdes) (version 2) | ecosystem: Host-associated > Plants > Roots > Nodule | place... | reverse complement strand
CGAAACAATTTTAAATTTTTTTTTTTTTTCATTTGGAACTTTTATTATACTTTATTTTTTAAAATTGGTATGTAGAAAAATTTATTATAAACTCAGATGTAGATGTTTTGCCTTACAAGCACAAAAAAAAAAAGAGACTCAGATGTAGTTTGGGCATCCCATGCCTTGGTACACTTTCTTCCCCTTTGTAATTATTTAATTTTTTTCAAATTCATTACAATTTACTAATTATTACACATAATCATGATTAATATTTTCCCTTTTTGTGCAAAAAACGCGTTTTCCCATTTTTCAAGAAAGTGTTCAATATTTTAAATTTTCATAAATTAATTTTAATTTGTAAAAAAAAAATTATTAATTCTTTGTAGATAAGTTGTATCAAAAATCTGAACTCGTCACATTCACAATACGTTTAATAGATGGAAAAAATTTAGGTTATTTTTTATGGGAATTTGATGTTGGAATGCTATTTTTGTATTTTTTGTTTATCTTTTAACAAATAACATTACCATTAACTATTGTTTTTTCTGAAAATAATTTTTGTTCAAGTTTTTCTATAAAATATTTTTATGGAAAGAGTTGAAATTTTAACTTTCTCAAATTAAAATAAAATTTTTACTTAGAAAAAACATGTTACCCTTATTAAATATTATAATTTAATAATAAATTAAAGATTTTTAGCAAAAGTAATAAATTACTTTTTATTTATAGAGAAAACTTATGTAAATATTATTAACAATATCTGTTAGAATAAAATATACAATAATATGTGTTCAATTGTATTTTCAAAACAAAATTTCAAGAAAGAGAAAGAAACGAAGAAACAAAATTTTTAGATTTTGGTCTCAAACACTAAGAATAAGTTTAGTTCATGAAAAAAATCCTTAACTTCACTAAAATTAGTTTTATAATAGGTATTGTTCATATACCTCAAGTATTTTTTTTCTATAATAGTCACTTTTATAAACTGATTTTCTTAATAAAATTGCTAGTTTATTTATATATAGTTAGGTTGTGGGTCATATCTAACTTTACATAATGGGTTGACCTACTCATAAAAGTTTTTTTTTTCATCTGATATTGAAATTTTAGACGATATACTATATCTAACAAATTATCAAGTAACCTAGTCAATCATAGAAATAATAAATTTTCAAATTCATAATTTCTTGAAATGTAAAAAATATTCTGATACCAGAACTATTATTTTTAATTTATGGGCGGGATAAAAAAGATTACACCACTATTGCACCATAAGTGCACTAATTTTTTTTTTTTTAAATTACTAAGATTATTTTGAAATTGAATAAAATAATAGTAGACACATAATGTAAATAACTAATGTAAATTAATTAATATTTAAAATAGTAATTAACACAACTTCATTCTGATTTTAATTTATTAAGATATTCATAATAACGGTAATTTAAATTTAAAACCTTAAAAAAACAATCACAATGTCTAAGTTGTGTGTGAAATTTTCTCTATATATGAGCAAAATATAAGTCAATATTGGAGGTAGAGAGAGTATTGATCTTTCTCCGAAATAAATAATCAAAATTACAATGTACAAACAAATGATTGAATATTCAATGCTTGTTTGAAAATTATAAGACTTTATTTAACAACAAAATATAATTAAATTAAATTAAACTCTATACACACTTCAATTATATTTATCAACATGTTGTCGATCCTAATACTAAACAACTAATTTTTTAAAATAAAATTTTAGGTGTAAATTTTGAGAATTAAAATAAGAGATTTGATGATTAATCAAATTTTCTGAACCAATTATCAACAGAAAATACATATTTCATTTTCTATGCCAATCAATAACACGATAAAAATAAATAAACACTCTAATCTTTAAAAGGCCAGTTCATGTAATATTAATGTAACACGCAAGTTAATGGTAACTTTTAAATTAATTATTTAAAAGTAATAAGCTTATGAAACATAATAAATAGAATATTAGTATTAATTATAATGGTAAAATGTGATTATACGATACTCTAATTAAATTTAAACTTTTAAATTTAATTTTGGAAACGGCATATCCCTGCTTTGTTAAACGTGTAGATTGTGGACGTGGGAACGCCGTAGTCTATTAGTCAAACACGTTACATGGTTTGGGTTTTGTCCCTTAGTGCTTCGTACTTTTTGGTCGGCTCTTTCTTAATTTGTTTATTATTTGAATACCTATAATTCATCCGTCTTTTTTAAAGTTTTCTTTTTCACTTGTCATATTCACGACCAAAAATAATATTAATTGTTTTTTCATCATTATTAATTAATTTGTATTTAATTTATATTTATATACATTTGTTATGGTATAAAAGTTGATAAAAAAATTATAATTTTTAATTAAAATCAATAAAATATATTACATTCTTTAATCATTTAAAAACAATTCTTAAAATATATTTAATATATATATATATATATATATAACTATATCTATACTTCTATTTATATAATTAAAAAGTTCGTAACCACAAATATTATTTATGTAATATATTCCTAATAGTATATTTGTGGTTAGTAGTTTTTTCATTATATAAATATACAAATATTGATATTGATATAGTTTTTGGAGCATTAGAAATAATATGCTTCTTTGGTGTATAAATATGCAAATTGACAATTCATAATTTACTGGTTAATAAAATTTTAAATTAATTAAGGTATTTGTCCTGATTGTTTTAATTATTTTTAGTGTTTCAATTACCACGAATATCAGTTTGAAAAAAATTAATAATATTGATTCCTGGGAAAAAATATGACTTTTTTACGGATTATGTGTAGTATAAGACATGTTCACTTATATCTTTAACGTTTCCATCCATTTTTATATTAAAAATACAAACATTTTATATACTTAAATATAAGAACATATTAAATATTCAAAATAAAGGCATGTAAAGGGAGCGGAGAAAAGATAAAACTTACATAAACAAACAATACCAAATACAATATGTCGATGACATACTAACTAGACACTTTATACTTTTCGGGACAATTATTAATTAACAAAAAATCTGGTACTTGATTTTTTCTTAACTACCATCACATTACTACAAATAAGATTACTTTTCAATCCAATACACTAAAAGATATTCGAGATGAGAAAAAAAAGGTATTACGTGAAAAACAAAACAATAATCTTTTTATATTTTATATTTTTTCAAAAACTTACTATTACATGGAGATTTCAATTATTCCATCTTTATAATCATCGCAAAATTGATTATGAACAATATTTTAAAAATTTGTGTTAATATAAAATATACTTATGGTTTCAAATTAGAGGTTATGACAAAATATACATAAATAAATTATACATAAGTGAAGTTCAATTCTTTATGGAAACAATATTTGATTAGGTTTTATTTACTTCCTACTGAGTCAGCTTAACTTAAGACAAAATCTTAGGATACAGGTGGATCATAGAAACAAAATTATAATCATGAACTAAAATCTAAATTATCCAATGAACTATTTAAAAAATTATTAAGTTGTGGTGGATTTTTTTTTTTTATGATTAGACCCGTTTAAATATTGGTAGTTGCTTTCTGTATTACATGCACTATATATTTTTTTTAAATATTAGAATTTTCTTTGACGTTATTATTGTGAAAGTATAGATTATTGGAGTGATCTAACAAAAATTAAAAGTGGTTCGTATGACGGTGATAAATTACTATAAGAAAAAAAATGAAGGAAAGCAGAAAAAGATATTTTATTATATTCAAAACAGAGTTATAGGAAGAGAAGAGTGTTAAATGCTTTTATAATGGACAATACTATTACGATCTAAAACATAAGACAACACTTTCTATAATATTGCAATAAGCAACTTCTTAAATATCTATAAATTGAATGAACAAATATATAAACTATTATGGGCTAGAATTAAAAATGGGCAGATCACTTCAAAGTTTGGGCATTTCTTTCAACACCTTCATACATCTTTTTATACTCCATAAATATTGAAACTCCTATTTTACCCCTTTTAATTGTAAAAATTCGAATTTTTTTTTAGATAATAAAATCAAAATCAAAAAGTCATTTATCTTCGGATTATATAATTTAAAAATTATTTTTATTTTCTTAAAATATACCTATGGATTACACAATTTAAAAAAATATTTTTAACTTCTAAATTCTACTATTTAAATAATTTAACGAACACCAATATCACTACTCATCCATTTCCAATTGCACAACTTAAAATCGTGAAATATGAAAGTTAAAGATAACTTTTAAATTATAATATTTAAAATATAGATTATAAGATTTAAAAGACACACTTTTTAACAATTAAATTGTGCAACCATGAAAAGCAAAATAGGGATTTTCATACCGGAGATGAAAAAGAAAATGTATGGAGGTGCATAAAGAAATGCCATCAAATTTAGGCTTCTCAGGATTAAAGAGCTTTCGGTTAGACCAATAAAAAGAGAAAGGCCCAAAGGGCCAATCCGATATTAGAAAAACAAGGGCGGGTATTTAGTCTTTTCCGAAAGAGTAAAAACCCTAATTCTAATACCCCCGTTATATAAGTCAGACCCAGAGGCTTTCTTTTCCTCTCAAAGCTTCAAGAAAAACAATCCTTCTGCAATTCCAAGCAACTCTACGAACGGGGAAGCTATAGTCTTTAATATCTTCTTTCTTTCTTTTTTTCCTTTTTTTCATTTGCCTCTTGAGATGCTTTTGATTCACAGGTCATGTGTCATGGGTTATCTCCTAATCATTGATGAAAGAGGCGTATATTTTTTGCAGGAATGTTGAGTCGCTTCGCCTTCGTTTGTTCAATCCAGGCGCAGTGAATTTTTAAACTGCCAAATCACCTTTCTTTAGTTTTGAATCTTCCAAAAAGTTGTTTTTTACGTAGTTTCATTTCTGCATATCAATTTTGGTTTTATTTTTGAGTTTAAAGTTATGGGATCCAATGATGGCATGAAATCTTTGAGACCTGATTGTCTAATTTGATGACAACTACAAGCATACTGCTGAGGATTCCATCCAAACCTTAAAATATGTGTTCTTTTGTTTTGGGGGGATTAGGGTTGTATATGTATGATTGTAATTTGTAAGAGAAAGAGGAAAAGGGAAATTGGATCTGAATGATGAAATATGCACTGGGCTCTGAGCAGTTCTGTAAATGGACTGCTATACTGATGCATAATGCTAGCCTAGAAAGCTATGTCTGACTATTTCTGCTTTCTGTTGTATGATTTTGTTTGTTAAAGACTTCTTTGTGTTCTTTTATGTTTAATGTTCTTTTTGTTATTGTTTTCAAGGAATGTAGTCATTTTTGTTGTGTTTTTTTGTCCTATTGATTAATTATACCAAAGAAAACGTTTTTTATTTTTTATCTTTCTTTTATTTTTTTGGTGAACCATTTAGTTTTAAAGAATTATCGCACTTGGTATCTATATTTACAACCATAATACATAATGGGAGGTCCTATTATGCCACATTATCCATAGACAACGTACACCTAATTATGTTTTAATAATTTTTTTAATATCTACATTATATATTTTTAAAAAAATCAAATGAATAAACTATAAACCAAATCTAATATAAAAAAAATATGGAAGACTATATAGTAAAGAAAAGATATAAAATAAAGAAAAAATAATCAAAATTATCATATAACTTTTAATTATTAAATCATATATTATATTATATTTTATTTCAATATATAAAATATTATCTTTATCCTAAGAAAAGAAAACAAAATTATAAAAAATTTCTCAATATATGTCAAATAATAATATAGATGTTGAAACCAAATAACACTTATTTTAATCATTAGCTAATTTACAACTAGACTAATTTTTAATTTTCTAATTTAAGCTAGAAAATCTAATGATAAAAGTATCTTTATTAAATAAATCATTTATAAATTTTTTAATTAAATATTAATTATTTTAATAATTTAAGTTAAGATAATGAATTAGACAGTTTGATAATGGGCATATCTTAATTATTTTTTATATAAAAAATTATTATTTCAAAATAACTTCAAAATTTACCTGTATTATATATATAAAAATTATTGGATCTGTGAAAGAAGTTGAAAGTTTAGATAATAAATTAAATGTTTAAATAATATTTTTCATGTTAATACAGATAAATAGCTGAGTATATTATAAATATGATAATTATAAGATGAAAAAAAAACACATAAATCTAAAAAATAGTTAGGATATATTGGATACTTCTTATAAAAGGAAGATTATAATAAAGGAAAGATATAAAACAAAGAAAGAAAAGATAATGAAGATTATCATAAAATTTAATAAATATAGATTGGATACATTTTATAAAAAATCACATCAATAAACTATAAATCAAATATAATATAAAAATATATGAAAGATTGTAATAAATAAAAGATAATAAAGATTATCATAAATTTTTTAATTATAAATCATCTATAGTATTATATTTTATAGAGTTTGTTTTTTCTTTTGATAGTTTAATAAGAAAAAATCTGAAAAGTGATAACTTATATCCATATATTTCTTAAGAAAATTTGTTGTATTTATAAAAAAGTTATTCATGTAATCTCAAACGGAACAACATTTTTCTCTTTATTTCATCTTATTGTCATACAAAATATTATCTACTAAGACATAAATACTTATTTTAGGAAGATTAAATTTAGAGTTACACCCTTCTTCCACGTGGAAGAAAAGTATTAAATATACCAAAATAGTGGATGAATTGTAAAAATCTCTTTGACAAGTGTTTTGTAAAGGATTCTAAAGAAAAATGGACCGGTAGAATAATTTTTGATCATCCTTTCATGTAAAAAAATATCTAATATCATCTATATTTAATCCTTCATCCTTTTTCTGTTGCTAACTTTATATCTTATAAGAAATAGAATATTAACGTTAAGTTGAATGTTTTAATGATTATGTTCACTTTTAGGGTTTAATCCTTCATTCCTTTGCATCTAAAATTTTCACCAAATACCAATTGAAATGAGTTTGCTATGTAACAGAGTCTCGCATATAAATTTTTATTAGTATTTGATATTTAATAAATAAATATGAATATAGCTATAAAAATTTTAATTAAAATCTGGCGTATTAATATATATCAAAACCCAATTTAAATATTTACTCATTTATTAATATACATTAAGTAAAAGTTAATTAATATTTCGTGAAAATTAATTAAAGTTAATTAACATTTTTTGAGAAATAATTAAATTATTTGGGCTTTCCCAACATCTCATCTATTCGGTCCTTCGCACCTTTCTAAATTCCTCCAGAGCCTTCTCCTTCCTTCTCCCTCAAGACATTCTTATCTCCCTTCCGCCTCAGTAAAGCATCTCCTGCTGGAGATCCTCTCATCTCACCAATTTTGCTATCAGTCTATCTTAGGCAGAGTAGGTCACGAACATAAGATTTCGTAGCAGGTCCTCAAACTACATTTCTCTTTCTCACGTATTCCTCCATTCCATTGTTGACATCCCCAGTGCTTTTAAAGAATAACCAACCTTCTAATTCAGGTGCAAGGGGAAAAACTGTCCCGATTAGATTCACATCCAATCCTAAGGATTCGCAGTATAGAACTTCACCCTTACAACACTACCTCCACCTTATTTATTTAGCCCAAATACACAATTCTGGCTTCCAAGCAAGCCGAATATGCAACCATCCAGCACGCAGACCACAGTACAAAATGTAGCTGATACGACCAGAATTGGACATCACTACTTCAATGAACCTATCTTCCTAACTACCACCACCAGACACCTATTTTCCTGCCACCCAAAAGATGTTCTTGGTCTTCCCCCAAAATCATCCACTTTGCAGATAACTACAAATTTGACAGAGCTGAGCCCTCCATAGTTTATATATTAGATGCAATCCTCTATAGCTATATATCATTGAGCACCTAGACTGGATATACCTACACCAAAGTGGAGATCTAGTTCCAGTAATCTTGCAAGTTCATACGAGTCCTAAAAATGACAGTCAGAGCAGATGATACATACCTCTTCCGAGCAGTGATTGATCTTCATACAAGTAGCCTCGAAGCCACAAAAACTATAATCTTGACAGATCTAACAGATTTACAGTTCCATCGAGCCAAATTCCAAGTCACAATAACATGCACTATCCACTTAAAACGAAAATACTAAAATTATTTACAGATTAAACCTCTATTAACAACGCACTGTTAGAGCAAAGAACTTTCAATGTTCAATCATTGGATTATGGGGTAATGTTATATCGAAATAAAAGATCTTATTTATTTTCCTAATATTGTGTTCAAATATATTAGAAGCACAGAAACGTTTTATAGTTTTTTTCTTTCATATTATAAGAACATTTTAAAGTTATTCCTTTGGCTCCCAAATTCATTCGAATCTTCAGCATTAGCAACGAATTGCATAGGAATGTCAGTAAACTAAAGTTGAGGCCCTGCCAGTACCTACCAAAATACATAATCTAGACAGTGTTACTGTAGTATTTTTGTTCTTTTCATTTGCCCTGCATTGATAGCCATGAATTCAAAATCGTATACATTTGAAATTTGCTTTTGGTATAGCAGTGATAAGCTCTACCCAGTGTGATATGGCTTGGTAGTTTTTGGTTGTTCATTTCAAAATCTCGAGTCAGCGCACCGGATTTGAGAAGAAAATTACAACAAAGTACACAACGAATCCAGCAATAAGTATTCCCCCATAGATATAAGTTTGAGACGAGTGCACGGGATATTTGTACTCAATTTTGCAGCATCTCATATTATCCCTTTCGGTGGCCAAGACATGATCAACATATCTGCAATTCACAAAATTGTAAATAGCCGACTAGAACAGTATCATGGGGAAAAATATCAGTTTACTAGAATATGACTTCTTCCCATTTTGACAACATAAATGAAGACGTTCTAAAATACACGGTAACTTACTGTTGGGTAAACATAGTGCTCTGCAGAATATCTGAACTGTTTAGGTAGGCATCCTGTAACCGATGATCATATAACAGTGAAGACATATCAACAAGCTGCTCCTCAAGCCCCTGGTGTATGTACACAAATTGCACTATGTTAAGAATATAAATGCCTGCAAAATCCGGTCAAAAACTCCATTCAAGTAAAGCTTACATCAAGATATTTTTCTAAGCGATCAACTAATTCATGGGGGAAGGGTTCAGGCAAATGAGTAGTTTTCTTGTAGAACTTCTCTAACCACAAATCAGTGCTTGACTTTTCTTTCTTTCCTTTTACTGGTTCACCAAGGGGAGTTTTCAGATACTCTGCTGCAAAAGTTTGCACAGTCTGCACAGAATTGACAGGTAAATTCATGGAATCAAGTGCTGGTATTTATTTAAACTCAAATGAAGCATGAATTACCTCTGATGTATCACGAATTTTATGAAGTACAGAGTCCACACGGGCATATATCGAGTTCCTCTGTCAATAAACAAAAAGATAATTAAGAGAAATACCTTTCGGTAAATAAAATTCACTTGGGCATACAGAGAGAGCACTAACCAAAGCAACATCTTGGAGCATTTGACTGATGTGAGATGTATTAGAGAAAGGTCCAAATGGATGGCAACCAGCTGCCCAGAGCCAATTTACAACAGGTCTTTCATGTACATGAGAAGCCTTCTCATATGGTGCACTTAAACCACCTACAACTGAGGCAAGACCAGCCAATATATGACGTTGTGCCTGAGATGGAAGAGCATGCCTTCTCTGTGTTTCTGAAACGTAACTGGCAAACAAGACAATTAAGAGTAGTGTTAATTTTTGCTAAATGAAACTGATAAATAATGAGGAAACCCAAGGTAATTGAAAGCAGGGCTTGAAATGGTTTCTTTGAGTCTAACAATCCAAATAGACAGTCAGCATGAAAAGAGAGTACACTCAGCTTTCTAAAAAACTAACTAAATGGATTGTATCACAATGCATTAGCAACATATCCTCAAAAAGACAAACAAACATTTAAAAATAATCAAAAGGTACAAATCATTGGCACTATTAAATTGAGATGTGGAAACTTTATGGACAAAAAGGATTGGAGGTTCCACATAGAAACATAAGATGGTTTTCATAGAGCCTGCAATAGTATAGATGTTGCCAGTTAGGAATTAGTCATAATAACCAGTGTGCAACCCTTTTATTCCTTCCTCTCCCATATACGCATCAAAATGTCTACAATAGTATGTATAAATCTTCAATTTAAAAGAACCGGATATCTGAACATTTATATTTACTCACCTTAAGGGAATCTTTTCATTTTGATGCTCAAGCACAATCACAACATCATTGCTGGTCCATACCATACTTTCATCCTCCATCATAAGGTTTGGATCCACATCCGCCAGTGATAGCACAAAGCTGCATATTAAAAAGCATTACATTCGGAAATTTCAGCAGTGAATTGGTTTTGAAACAAAATAATGCTATCAATACCAATGAAAATAGTGCAATATGATGCATTTCATTTAAAAAAAAAAAAGACCATCAGAATGAATATAATGGTCTAATCACAAGTATTTAAATCTTCCAACTATGTGATTGATTGACATAATAGATCAACACAGGAGTACTTCCAAAACTTTCCTTACAAAAGTTCAACTCTAAGATGTTGTTTTCTAACAATTTTTTCAACTTTGATCAATCACTGTTTAAATACAAATAAATATATTTTGTATGATGGGAGCTGCATTAACCAATATAATATTTTTTTGGGGATAACCTTTTTCGTCTTTTGAGTTTTGAGTTATTTGAGTATTTGTTTTCATTTTGCAGAAGGCCACCAAATTTTGGATACCAACTTTACGAAGGCCAAAGTATATAACTGCAAATTTGTAGGCCTAGGCTAACCTCAAGTGTCCTAATTGACCTAAGTGAGAGATCAGTTGGAAAAAATAAAAGTACAAAAAAAGGTGTTCTATAAAACTATTATTAAATATGAATGTACAAGAACAAAGACACTATGATGTTAGGGTTGTATTTCAATTTTCATTTAGGCAAAAAGATAACAGTGTACGCACACAGGAATTACTCTAGTTCCATATGTTGGTTGTAGATCCCCTTGTTTCTTTACTTTCTTTTTCCTTTTCCCGCCATATTTTGAGTTATATGAAGCCCAGAGAGGCTTATGCTTAAGAATAGAATCAGTGGACTCGTCAGATTCATCCATCCAATTCTGGCGGAGGAAATATTTACTTGAAAGAGAGGGGTCAGCCACTTCAAGCAATCCAGCGGCAAGCACATCAGCAGAACGTTCCATCTCCTGTAAAGAGGTTTCAAGTCCATTATCCATATATAAATAGCTAAGAAAGTAATAAAATTAATTTGCATTTAGCATCTTTCTTAGAAGCGGATATATTTAATTCAACTATGTGGATAGTGAATTCTGGAGGTTCTTCAAAAGATCGCTTAGGCTAAAAGGATAACATGAGCAGCACTATGTCTACTAAGCATTCAAATTGTCTATTAAACAAAAGGGGTTACAAACTGATACTCATGATCTACAACTTACAAGGTCAGAACATTTTTTTCAATTAATTACCCCATGAAAAAGAAGAAATCACACTGCCCATGTCAAATCATATGAAAAATTAAAAACAGTAGATTTAAGGAACAAAGAGTACAAGTCAGCACTCACTTCTTTTAAAATAGCACCATCCAGATATGTCTTGGTATGAACATGGAAACGACCATCATTCTTGGTTTCCTGCAGGGAATGTCCACGCATAGCTTTTGAAACAGCAATTGCTAGCTTCTCATGGCGATGTAATGAATGTGCACCCCCAATAATTACTAATTCTTGCCCATCATGAAGCATACTCTTCACCTGTGGAAAGACAAAATGTAACAGTTGCATGATGTTCCTACTAAACTACACAAAAAATTCTAGAAAATCCATAAGACAATTTTCAAACCGAGTTAACAAAAATAGGTAATCTGCCCTAGAGGAAGTTACAAACCTCTGCCTCAATTTTTTCTATGTCAATACTGTAATTATGGCCCTTTTCCATAATGTTGTATCGATTATGATTTTGCAAGACAATTATTGGTACAAGCAGTCTTGAAGTAAGATCAACAGTTTCAAACCTGAACAAATCAATAACAACACAATTAAACTCTGGAGCTTATACTTTGGTGATCAGTTAACAAAGCATTCAAGTGAACTTATTATTCACATGCTAGACACAACTGCAGCCTAAATTACATAAAAGTATTGAATACTAAACAAAAGAAAGAATAACAAAGGAGCATAACAGAATAACAATATGTTGAAGATCCCATGTCGACTAAAAATAAGGTCAAATTATAATATATAAGTAGATGCAAATCTCACATTTTAAGCTAATTTTGTAGGGTTGAATTAGGCTTAAATCTCACTTTCTAAGATGGTATTAGAGTCATTCAGAGTCTATTCTAGTAAGGTTTGTTATTGGACCACTTACAGACATTTAATTTTACACGTGAGACGTCTAGTCCTCAGCGTGAGAACATCTCACGTTGACTAGAGATACAACTCCATTATAGTATATAAATCAATGCAAACTTCATCTTACAAGTCAATTTTATGAGATTGAGTTAGTTAGGTTTAAACTCCACTTTCTAAGACAATGCTTTGAAGATGAAAATTAAGGTTGACATCATACCACAAGTTTCAAAAATTAAGCATCCAGAACTCATCTTACAACATTAAGGGGGCAACAATTAGGATGCCATGTATAAATTCCAATCAAGATAGTTAGAATGGTTCTGCTTAAGCAAAGAGCTTATGAAGTTGTGAAAATTCAAGCAGAAGACAATAAAATCAGCTAAGCTAGATAGTTTTGGGCAGTGAAAAGCCGATAAAAGCATGTCCCACCCCCACTAAAATAAAAGATAAGAATCATGACAAATTAATGGATGAAGAAAAACTAAAAAATAAGAATAAATGCATATCATAAAGAGAAAGTTCCGAGACCACCAATTGAATTGATAATGATGGAAAGATGAATGCAGAGGTTTGGTTATGTGAGACAAGCAAATAGAAAGCTATCCAATTAAAAGGGGCCAAAGAACAAAGACAACCTCAAGAGAAACTAATAATATAAAAGACCTCACTCTAAAGAGTTCTACATAATTTAAGTTTGTTATAGAATCCAATGCCTCCCTGTGTAGTTGACTACCCTGCTGATAGCATCTCCAATGGCACAATTAAGGTAGTGTTGCTTAATATTCTTTGGATGGACCCAAATATTCCGCATCACATTTAACAACCTAGCAACATTTTACAGCATAGGTGCAACTAGTAAAAACTTAAAATGAGTCTCATGTAATAACCCTACATATTCATATGCTTTATTATATTTGGTTTTATTTAAACTTAAAAAATAATAATATTCTATTCATGTTTCAACTGCTAGAGTCACGGTCAATGTTTATGGTTGATCTGATATTAATTTTTGTCAAAAGAGACTGACTAGCAGCTGACTTGATTCCTGCATTGCTTTCCTTTCCAAGATCAGTTTTATGGGCTTTTAAAGTTAGGAATCAGTTGCTTAAACAAGGACAGTTCTTACACCGCTGATGCCACATGTGATTGGACCAATGGTGAAAACTCAATAGTAATGGTTCTTATAGATAAAAAAGCTCTATTGAAGATTTAGCAGTTGTTATTTGCTTATAAATCTGAATACCTCACATCAGGTGCAATAACATGTTCCACCGTGGTTGATACCAAAGAAGCAAGCTGTCCAAGAAAAATATCATTGCTTGATTGTTGAGAAGTTGTGCTCATACTACTAGGACGGATCACATTTCGTAATCTTGGCAGGGTTCTAGAACAGACACTTCCTTCTTCAGCTTCAATCTTGCCGTAAGTGCAAGGCCCTGCTGAAAGGTCAATCACCACAAATCTGAATGAATAAACAAAAACAGTCAGGCTAGCATATACGTATGATGTATGGGCGCACATAATTTCTTAAGATACAGAATATACAATTAAACCAATTTTTCCCTGTGAAACTTTCTTGAGAGAAGAAACCTAAGTTTAACAGAAAATAGTTCAAAACCAAACCATCACATACCTGCCAGAGCTTAGCCAAACTTGAGTCGCTCCTCCACCATTGTAACGATAACGATAGATGTAATCTCCTTCTTGTCTTTTCATATCTTCCTCGGTTAGGTCAGGAATTTTCCCATACATTAAACCATCAAGATCGATTTCCTTATTTCTAGGATCTAGTCTCACCTACAAGTAATTTTAAATTAGCAGAAAAAACGATAAAAAAAAACAAATACAAATGACATAGTAGTAGAGAAATATGATACTGAACGCGCAGGAAGAACGAAGAACTTATCCAGATACTCATATTTCCTCCCTTAGTAGTTCGTGAAAGCAAAAGTATCAATTATACGTGTTAAAAGAGTTAACATAATGCACCAAATTTATAGAAATTAAAGTAAGGTATATCTAATATTTGGCAACTAAAGGTATTGCTTATTGATTGTACCTTGTCAAAATTTACAATAAATATTGCACTTGGCACTGGTCTATCCATCTCCGTTACAGAAGATCCCACACTGTCCATGTCAAATATGTAGGAGTACAGTCTTTGAAATACTGGTTCCACACCTGTTGCTTCAACTTCAAACAAAGGTACCTCCCTTCCAAACTCAGTCTGCAAGTTGTGGTAAGCTTTAGCAAGTGCCATATCCAATAAAAACAAAAGAAAGTGGCATACAAAAGAAAGGACAGCACAGTTACCTCTCTTGCTTTTCCTGCAGGAACCATTGCTTCTTTCAGTGCTTTCTCAAGTGCAATTAGTTCAGGCTGCCCGGCCTACAGTGAGAATTAGATTTTAAATTATTAGAGTTCATATCTAGCTGTTTGTACATGATGGCCTATACAAAGAAACAGACAATGACATTAAAAAGAATTTGTGACTGTAGAATATGCTTCAACAAAAATACCAAAATAGCACAGTCGTAATCAACCCATAAGATTTCTAAAGTACAGTTTGATTCTCAAACAAAGCCAACTGGTAATTCTTTACAAGGGTATTTAGTTCATCTATACAAAAGCTCATTGTTTCTTCCTCTCTCGGCCTTCCAAGGATGGGAATTCAATCTCGACTATTTTTTCTCGAGTATAGAAATACGAACATGATCAAACTTTCATCAGTTGTTATATGGTTTGAAACCTTTAACTTTGGATCTATTGGTATAAATTTCTCCATACACAGTACTTAAAAATAATAGGAAGAAAAATAAAATAAAAATCTTCTTAAGTTTATAAATAAGTTAAAATTAGGTTTTTGGAGAAGTTAATATGAAAAAACTTCCCCAAATTAACTTATAAATAAGATGATTTTAGGAAAGCTCATTTCATATTTTTATCTTCCTATTTTCATCTCTTATAAGTGTTTACGAAGAAGTTTAACCAAACAAATCTTTTATAATATGCATTTCAAGAAAGCACCGGGATCTCCTCCAACCAACGTGCTCTGCATTTCAATATTCCACAACTTGACCTATGCTAAAATTATCCAATTTCAGACCAAAACATCGGTAATTAGAACTCTACCGATTCGCTTAACTCAACCTTCCCAAACTAGCAGACCGCAGAGTCACAGCTAAACAGTAACCACCACGCTAAAGCTTGGGAATCGCATTTCACTTTCAATCCAATTCAATCAGCAAGCAAACAGGGATAGTGAAACAACAATTAGCCTAAATAGAGTACAAGGCATAGTAAACGTGGCTTACATGAAATGCATTATAGACCATGTGATGCTCAATATCAAGTAGCTCCCCGGTCTCCAGACACGAAGGTCTGTGAGCTGGAAAGCTAGTTTTGAGAAACTGTTCCAATCGATGCGCGTCGATATTGTATCTGTAACCTCCGTCTCCGTTGAAACCAATCAGAACCACGTTCACTTCGAGCGGAACTTGAAAAGGAACCTACACAAACCACAAAAACGTGAATTAACACATCAATTAATTGGACTTTGATGCTGATTTTAATTTCATGGGGAAAGAAGTGACCTCGGCGCGAGAATGAAGCATGCGGCGGACGTCGGATCGGACGCTGTCGCGGACGTCGTGGAAGGCGCCGTGGTGCCACTGAGCGTGGCCGGGTTCTCTCCGGAACGCTTGCGGCGCCGACTCGGACTGAGTCAGGAGAAGACTCAGCAGAGCGAGTAGGAGCGAACGAGGCGCCATTACCTCGCTCGGCTTTGTGGATTCAGTTCAGGAATGTGAGAATTGTTAGTGATTTGATTGAAATAGGAACATGTGTTGCTGCAACAGCCAGATTGTGAGGAATTACTTAGCCATTTGCGAAGCTTGCACAACGACTATGCTCAGTGTGCTTGGGGAGTCCACTCGCCGGGACCTGATGCCTGCCAATTTCAACAATGCATGTTCTGCAACGACAATAACCATGTTTTGGATCCAATTCAATGCTTTTCGTTACCGGCCCAAATTCTGGATTGGGTCGGACCGGTCCATCCAATATTCATCAAAGGCTTTTTGCTTCCTACACCCCATGGTTATTACCTGCACCTTCATTACTATCACTGTGTTTTCTTCTTATTCTTTACACCCACATGCCCACTATATCCTTGTTGTCTCACGATAAAAGTGGCAACATTAATTCGTCGAGAACCTTTACGAAGCCTAAAGTCTCCACCTGGAAGATGGCAGGAAGGGGGAGAAAGAGAGAGAGGGAGAGAGCAAAATGTTAGATTTGTCAGGTTTAGTAGAGATTATACAGCAAAAATAGTTTTTTTTTTTCCTTCTGTAATGTAACCTTTGGATTGTTCAATCGGTCATGTCATGTTTCTTGATTATTCAATCCAGAAAACAAACATGAATGTTTTATATAGTATCCTGAAAAACTTGTTTTAAAAATTTTGTTCCAAACTTCATCCAAACCATGGTTTTCCACTCATGTTTTAAATTTTAAAAATTATTTTTTTATAATTTAAGATTTTTTTTATATATTTTAAAAAAGATTGATCGTAGACTGGCCCATTTGGTTCACAGTAAGTACAAGACTGGGCTGGTCTAATTAATAAAATTATGTTAACGGGTTACTTAATTAAAATTGCATCATGGTTTTCTAATTAAAAAACAAAATATATTATATTTATATTCCTTTGTTTCAAGATAAAATTATTTTTTATTTTGCGTCGACTTAAATGGTCTTTGTTTAGTACTAACAACATGGAATTATAGTCTTTCAATGTTTTTTTTTTGTTAATTTCTTTGTTTCTATTTTGTTATTTTATTTTAATATATATAAAAAAAGAATGATTGAAAAAAAAGAGAGTATAAAACGTTCTAAGACGAATTGACATCTGACCTAAAACGGAGTGGTCTATAACTGTAGCATCGAAAAAAAGAGATTATAGAACGTTTGAAACTTATTTACTCGATTTCTTGAATACATAAAATATTGCACAATGATCCAATCCATAGAAAAAAAGAACTTTTAAACACCTCTACATTATCTCCTTAATGCCCGAGTAGAACTATATTTATCAAATAATTTTGTTTTAAATCTAATAGTATGTATACATGCTATGTTGTAATTTAGTTTTAAGGCCCCGATAATATAATGTTTTCTTGTAGTATTATATTTAATAATAGTTTTAAAGTCAAACACGTATTATTTTTTTATTGATTAACAATATATAAATTATTTTCGGAAAATACACTGAGTAGGGGTGGAGAAAAAACCTAAATTGAACTAAAACTATCAATAATCAAACAAAATTAAACTAAACTGTTTAAATATGTACTAAACTTAAACTAATTTTTAAAATCAAATTTAAAACTGTTCTATAAAATAGTTTATTGCACTATATGAACTTAAAACATTTTTGAACTTAAAACATTTTTAATCTTTCTTAGATGAATTAGTGTCAAATTGAACTGTCAATGGAAAACACAAAAAAATTGACATGTTTTGATGTAATGGCCAGGAAGATTATATACCGATACAGTAATGTTAAGTTTTGAATAACAAGTTAAGATCACCAAATTTGTTTTACTTTATTCCAGTTTTCTGTGTATCAAAATTTTAGTACTTGTATGGGTGAATTTATTGAAAAATGTTAGAGGGTTTAACTATCAGTATTATTTTAAATTGAAATTAAAATTTTATTTTCACAACAAAGAATGAGTGAAAGAGAAAATAATGAAAAAGGATTCAAAATCGGTAAAAATCAATTTAATTTCATTTAAAATACAGTTCCATTTGAAATAGTTAAAAAAATAATTTAGAGAACTAAATAAATATTTAGTTTAGTTTGTTGAAACTATTTTGTAGTTCAATTTATTTTGAATGAACTATTTTCTGAATTTGTTTCAGTTTTTAATAGTTTAGTTGAGTGTAGTTTTTTTTACGACTCCTAGGAACTGTACCCCACCAAATTTATTTATATATTATCTATGATATTGTGCTGTTTTACATTCCTACGCAAAACTTCTTAATTGTTAGAATTCTGCGTGACGAGTGTGTTTAACCGAACTTTTCCTAGCCCAATACCTTCATCTTCTTCCTTAAGTTTGCTGCAAAAGGTTTTAAGCGGATTGCAAATCGAAGACTTTTGTGAAAACTATTGATGTTGGATGAAGGGCACTAGTAAGAGGTCATTATTGAAGTATATTCAGAATTTAGGATTCTCTGTAGTTTTCTTCTCCCCGTCTTGAATCATTGGGTCTTATGCTTGTATAGGCATTTGTATGGTTTGGACAAAATTATAAGTGTGCGATATGAGCATTCCTGAACTGATTTTATCCTTTAAGAACACCATAAGAATTTCAATTCCTTTTGATCGTGTCTGCAGTGCCTCGACAACAAAATAAGACCAAACTATAACAATGTTATTTAACGTCATCACTCTTTATGACCAAAATAATATTTAAAAACTAAAAGATATAAATGTAATTTAACTAAATATCAATAGAGATGACGATAAATAGAAGTATTATTTTACCCAAAAAAATTAACCAACTCAATAAACCCCTTTACGTCACAAACTAAATTAGCCAAATATAACCCAAATTAATTTATATCACAAATGATATATTTTAACCTGACCTATTTTAAGGACAGACCCATCCGACCAAGCACGTTTAGACAAATATAATAAGGAAGCATAAGTATAATTTGCTTCAATTGTTTTACACAGGTAGTGTAAGAAAATGAACCTATAGTATATCAAACACAGTAAACAACCCTTTCAAGTTCTAGTCCCACAATATATATTTGAAATTTTATGTAATTGCAGATTGAAAATGCTTTTTAATTCGGGCTAACAACTTGAGGGCAGTATTACATATGAATTTTCTACATCATTTGTCGTCAAATAAATTTGAATTTGAACTCAATGAACATACTGCTTGATTAGCTTATATGAAGCCAAAAAAATAAATAAACAAATAAATAAAATCCAGTGTTTGGGGTAAAACTATAAGGTTAGAAAAGGGAATACGATATTTGTGTTTTGTTTTTTATTTTTTTTCTCTTGACGAATAAATTTCTAACAATATGTTATAACTTAATAAATTGTAGTGCCTCAGAATGATGATGTATGTGGGTACTAGAAGCCAAATGTGCCACAGCAATGGCATATTGAAGCAAGGTGTACCTACGAATTGGGCGTATCTTCTTCAGGTATGGCAAAAACTCGTACAAGACTGCTTACTGCTTACAATTACAAGTCAGTGATCGAGAGCGCTTCGAAGTGAAAGTGCCGAGTCTAGCACTGTGCCTCTGGAAATAAGGTCGTGGTTTAAGAATAAAACAATAACAGATATATCATCATGAAAATGGCGTCGAACCTTCTTGTCAATCTTACGCAGATCTGAATACCGCATTTCACGTTTTCTTGCTGCTTCGTGAAGGGCAGCCTTTATAAGTCTCTTCGCACTACCCTGCATGCAGAAATACAATTTGAGTGACTAGGCTAGGGAATCAGCAAAATCAACACAGGAAGAAGAGACAACACCAAATGAATTCACAGAATAAAACCATCCACACATTCCTGTCTATAACACTATGATTTGAATTTTAAAATAAAATCAACTTATATATATATATATATATATATATATATATACATATATATATATATATATATATATATATATCAATTTTTGGGAAAATTAGATGACTTCTTTTGTCAAAGTTAAAGGCATAAGTTTAGTTAAAAGAGAAACTCAATTCATTTTGCCTTTTTATTTTCTTCTCATATAAATACTCAAATAGTTACGAAAAAATTTATTCAAACAAAGGCTTGGTATTCATACCTCGCAACAAAGCCTTAGCAGAAATATTCAGTCATAATAAGTTGCACAAAAGAACAACTTCGTGAAAGGAAAGAATGCAGGAGATAAATTCATCATAGGAACGTATTAATGAATAACTATAAAGTCATGATAAAATGCAAATTTAAATATCATCAAAAGGAACTGGAACAAATAGGAATCTGGCAAACTCCTGATAAAGGAATAACAACGAACTAGTAGGAATTGTAAAGCTTATGACTTCAGCAAAGGTACAGACAGACAATTATTCCATTCACTGTTCATGCTCTTCTACACAAAATCAAATAAACCAAAAGCAGTCATTTTAATCGGATATAAAGACATGTGGGAACTAAAATTGAAATTAAGGATCAAAGATGTATGGGGGAATTTAAAAAACTTGTCCTGACCAACATGTAAACCACGTAATGAATATTATAGATCCTCCACATTTCACCAATGCGTGAAAACCGGACTAATCCTCATCCAATTATTGATGTAATCACCACGTTCAGTTTAAAAGATCCCCCCCACAACACACACACAGAGAACCATGCATTTCATTGCCATATGGGGAAAAAATAGAACAGGTAACGTCCATTACAGAAATAAGTAAAGAAAATCCAAACATGTGAAAAACAATCTTACCGCATGTGGGTTGCTGTTTACAATATCCACAGCTTTTTCATTACTTAAGTGCTCCCATAAACCATCTGATGCAAATATAAGGAAAGAATCATTTGGTTGGAGAGGATGAGAAAGAATACTGGGATTAGCACTCAGGATAGGCATGTGCATCGGTTCAGGAAGTCTGAATTTTGCATTAAGTGGTTCCCGGTTAAATTGTGCATGTTTCAAATATACGTCACCTATAGATCTAGAAACCTGCACCAAATACAATCAACGGGAATTGATGTGATATTGTCAAGTTTTGATGCGAGGAAGTAAAACAAATAAAAATAATAGTTAAGACAGAACCTTGGGATGACTTGTGAACTATTAACGATTGTGTATATATACGCAGACACACACATAGAATTATATATATATATATGACTTCAACAATAAAATAATGCAGAGGATAAAACTGGAAAGCATATTGGCTGTCTTTCATATGAATGCAATACAAATCAATGTAAAAAAAAGAATATTGAATATTATATGGCAAATGTAAATGTTTCCTTCCATTTATATGATTTGGTTTAACCACACAAAACAAGACCTTTCAGTTTCAATATCTGCATCTCTTCTGTATAAAGAATGGAAAACAATAAAGAAAATAATGAATGAATCAATAAATGTTTGGCCAGGTTCACGCTAGCACTGCTTTTTATATGTGGAAGGTAAGAGGTTCTGACTTCTGAGAGGACACAAGTTTAAAAATTACCTGAATAATGCCTTTTACTCTCCACACTCCATGTTTGAGGACAACAATTTGAGGATCATGAGGATGTGTTTCTTTAAGTTCCTCTCTAACAGCCTCAAGATTTGCATTGTGTTCCGTAGACAGCTGAATTGCAGCCATACCTCCAGTGTTGCCAACTTTCTTACCCAATACAACACGGGAATCTCCAACGTTTGCCACAAAGAGGGTCTGTTGAAATATCACTCCAACTAGACAACAGGTCCCAGCACTCGCAATTTGAGGTCGAGTATTCCAGGAACCTGACACGAGGGCCGTGTATCCCTCTTCCGTCTGGCGAAATGCTCTTTCAATTGTCTCCGTTGTCACAAGCCCGTGTGAGTCAGCTGATGTTGCTGCACAGACAAGAAATCTGAGACAGCTAGCATAAGAACCGTTTCTTTAACAACAGAACAAGACAACAAGGAAACCAATCCCCAACACTCATACCCCATGAAGGAACCAAAATTGAAGGCATAATGCTCCACCAAAACAATGGGCCTTCAACACAAAAATCGAGACTCCAAAACACTTTAATAACTAATTACAGCACCATGTACCAGGGAATCCGAATCCGTTTAAAGCCAATAAAAATTTACATATAATTCACCTATTAAATCGATTTACGATAAAAAGCCAAAACAAACCATAAAAAAGAAAAGGAAAAACTAGCAAACAGTATCTATCTATTGTCCTGAATGTTCAGCTGTACTTGGTTCCTGGAAATCTCAGACTCATAAAGACCAACGTGAAAAATAAAAGTATAAAAGCACTTCCAAAAAAGGTTCATGAAAAAGCAAGCTGATGAAAACCACTGGTAACAGTTACTACCACTGCTACTCGTGATTCATGAAGAGACGATCACACCAAAAACGTGGCCGCATTAAATCCAAACAGCAAACACCGAGAAAGTGAAATATATAAATAAACAATTAAACAGACAAACGAAACCGCGTCTATAAAGTCAGGGTTCCGAATGAAGAACCTTGAAAATGGCGAAACAAGTGATCGCAAACGTATCTGGAGGCGTCGGGCCCTCCGTGACCGTCGTATATTCCGACGAAGGTACCGAGAGGACCGGACTCGATCTGGCTCTGGTCTTCGAGAACCTGGTTGGCCTGAACGACGGCCATGGAGAAATCGCCGGAGGCATATTTTCCGACGTCTCGGAACCAGAGCAAGCCGTCTCTGCCTTCTCTCCCGGCGAAGGTGCTACCGATAACTCCGACGGAATCGAATCGATCAGCATCGCGCCCGAACGGCTTCCAACACAGCGAGAACAGATTCATCAATGCAAGGAGCATACCACATCGCTCGGAAACCCTAACCCTAAGGCCCCCAACGCCGGAAGAACCAAGTTCGCTCCGATCCTCCGAATCTGAGTGGGGAAGGAACGGCTAACGCGGAGTTTATGAAGAATAAAAAGAAAAGGGGGAAAAGAAGAAGATAGGTTAAAGAGGCGCAGGGTAAGGAGGGGGCGCACGTTAGAGTTGGGTGGTGGCGGGGTGTGTTCGGTGGTAGAGGAACATGAACGGGCTCATTCTCTTGTGGGGAGAAATGGTGTGGGGAAGACTCTGTTTGCTGATGTTATTTTCGATGCCTTTCCTTTTTTCCTTTTTCATAAAACCAAATTCCATACTTTAGTTGGGTTGGGACAAACACCTTCACTTTCTGTCTTCCCCACAATTTTCCTTTCTATTTTTTTATTTTTTATTTTTTCTTTGATTTAATTTTATCTCAACAGTTTTTAGTTAATATAAACCATTTTTAATCAAAGATTGTACCATTAACAAACTCCTTTCAAAAAAACAAATTTAATTATCACTTTTTAATAACAATCAAAACAGGCGTTTAATTTAGTAGATATCAATTAATACCTTTCTATTATTGATTTAACTTTATTATAAATTATACAATTCTATACTTTTAATTTAAGGAGTCTCACTTGTGATCTTTTTAAATTGTTAACAAATGTATTCAGAATGTTATTTTTACTTTTACCGTTTAAGTTTATATAATTAAAATTAACTTTAGTTCACATCTATTAATCTTTATGCCTCAGCTCGATGTAATGAAAAGTAATAAAACTTGGAAAAATGAATAGTAAAATATTAAAAAGTACAAAAAACACTTCAGGGTTAAACTTCTTTTAATAATGGTACAGAGATATACTGAAAAAATTACTCAATGAAGTTAAATATTAAAGTTTTTTTATATGTGAGTAAAAGGAAAAGTTATAATTTTACATTATAATTGATTATGTTATATAAATAATTACTTCTGTATAATATAATTAATTAAGTTTTCATATGATTGAATGTAAATTATAATTTTTTTATTAATTAGTAGTATTTTATTATAATATATATTTCTATATTGTAATAAAATAAAATAAAATTAAATTCTGATATTTTGTAAAAAAAAAATTATTTTTTGTTTTAAAATATTTTTTGTTAGACTTTATAATAATTTTTTTTAATTTTAATTTAAAGTGTATTTAACTATAATTAATACTTTTAAAATTTATTTTACAATATTACATAAACTGACATGTATTGTTTTCTAATGTATTGTTTTCTAAATTAGGTATTGATTTGTAATAGAATAAAGTGATAATAAATGAGAGGAGTTTATATCTTCATTTAATTATATATATTTTTATATTATAATTCAATTAAATATTTAATAATGATATTAAGAAGTTGATTTTAAACATAATTTAATTTTATATAATTAATTTAGTGAGGTTTAAACTTACTTATATATTATGAATTTGTTATAATTTTAGTTAATGTAAGATTTCCAACACATCATTCTTATCTTGAGGAATGATACAAGACTCACCAAATATAATTAACTTTGAAACTATCTTAATAAATAAATTTGATGTCTAACTCAATCTCACAAAATCAACTTATAAAATGAAATTTGTATCTATTTTAAATTTATCTTGTTTTTAATTGATTTGAGATATTCAATGGTTAAAGTATAATGAGAATAAGTATAATTAATAAAAATATTATTTTAAAAAAATAATTTAAAAGTAACTTGTTGTTTATCAAAATGTTTCTGATTATAAATATATTTAAGTATATCTACTAAATTAGAACAACAATAAAAAAATATTTTAAACCAGTGATAACACTAATGCAAATGACGCAAATAAGTAAACACATTAACTTATATCATTTACCTATTAACAACTTGTATTAAAATGAATTTGTATGTTGTAAATGCAACACCCCATTAAAACAAGCTATTTACATAATTGAAGAGTTAACAAATTTTATATTTCTTATTTGTTTAAATGGGTGAATAGGATTTAGGGTTTACATCAACATTAAAAACATTTTAAAGGAGAACATAATTAATAAAAAAATTATTAATATTTCTAATGAGATGTATTGGAAATAAAATGCACAATTTTTTGAGTGAAAAGCTTGTCAAAACTAATTTCATAAAAAATAAGATTAAATATTATTAATAGAAAAAATATTGTTCTGTATTATATTCAACTTATTATTTAAATATGAATATTTCTATTTTCAAATTTCAGAGTTGGTGAATTTAAATTTGATTTTTTCACCCTCCAATTATGTCCACTGATGTTTTAGTTTAGAAAAATAAAGTACGGTTTTGCAAGTTGGTTCATGTAGTTAATTAACGTTTGGAAAATATTGAGATTAGTGAGATATTAATTATAAAATTATTGTTAGAACAAAGTATGTAAATATTGAGATTAATTAGTGAAATATTAGTTATGCAAAGTTATTATTAGGACAAAGTATGTAAATATGGACTTTAACATATAAATAGTGAAGTTTTAGTTTAGCCTTTGAATAGATATCAATATTCAAACTAAACTCTTTATACGAGTTTGACTCGAGTGGATATAGTTTATGTAAAAATAGTTTTATATATTCTTTATCAATTATAAAAAATTAGCTCTTTATCAAGTAAAATGGGTCTTTTAAATAAATAAAATGGTGAAATCATCCTAAAAATATAAATAACAAATGAATTTAGTCCTCATATTATAATGATCGATCATATTAATCTTAAAAAAGAAAAAAACATTGTAGCTTTTACTTTAGTTTAATTAACTATCAGCTTAATATAAAGGTATCAACTTCTGAGATCGGTTGAAAAGAAGCTATTTAGAAATTATTTTATACATAAATTTTCAGTATATCGATGTAGGAGAATTTTTACGACATAACAGATTTAGGTCATTTTTGTAATCTCAATAATTACACAAAAAAATATCATTTCACATTTTTACTAAATGATACACATTAAACTTTAAAACTTTTTTTTTTCTAATAATTGTCTAGGAAAAGGTATGGTGAAAGTAGTTAACATGACTTCAGCTTGGAAGAAGATTATATAGAAATAAAGTTATTCTTTTCTTAATGATCAAACTATAATGTTTTATTCAAGTAATTATTTATACATAAAAAAATAATTATGAGCTGTTTCTAATATCAATTAATAATAAACTGTTATTAAACACCTAAAAAAATTGTAATAACAAGTACATTAATTTCATTAAATTTTTTAGAGTGTAACTTTATTTTGTACAAAGTGCATAAGTAAATTAACTGTAAAAAAATAATTAAATAATTCTCTTACTATTGGCTCATTAATTTATGGGTTTATTGAATATATGATTTTTAAAAAAACTATTGTAAAGATCACCAAACTTTATATACAGAAAGAGACTAGATGATTTGAGAGAAAAACACAGTGCACATGAATTTGATATGAGCCAAATTGACTCTACATATTGATTGAATACATAACAGTGTTAGCCACAGTGGATAAAACTGTTTAACTGAGAATCAAACAATTAATTAGTGTTAGTACAACATATAACTGACAAACGGTGGGATCTGTAACTGTAACTCTGTGGTGGACCTCATTCTCCATATCTCTCTGTATCTTAAAAAGTATAACTTTAATTTACCATGTAAAATATAAATACTTTTATAAAGATAAAAATTAACGAACTATGTATTTTATTTTATTAAATAATAAAATTATTTTAGTTTAATAAAAAGTGAAATTTCCTAATTAAAAATGACAATAGAAACAATTATAAAAAACTTGTATTCCTTTATAAAATGTAATCATGTATATAGATTTTTCCCTTAGGTTTCATTTATTCTAAGAAAAAATGATTAGGTTTCATTTAATCATGACAAAACTAAGAAGTAATGGTTTCTCTTCTAGTCCTAGACTCAAATCATAGGATAAGGTGATGGACATATAATTATATATATAATGGACAAAGACGCACTTGCCTTTGTCCCTCTATCTGCAACATAAGTTTGATGTCAACACCTAAACAAGGATTAGATGTAACTTGACTTGGAGTTATCATTATGTTCAGTGAACTGTGTAAGAAATGAAATTTACATCAAATTCTTGTCTTTTATTTGAACAATAAGCATAATTCCATGTTTCACTTTATTTCGCTTCCCATAATATTTGTTTTCTTTTATTTATATTTTTAATGTTTCTTAAACATTTTTGTAATGACGTCAATTAATATAAATAATCCATCTATAGCAATTAACGTATGTATATATGGCCAATATGGATATTTTTCGTTAACATGAAAACATATGTTTAATAAATATCTGCGATTCCAGATGTACGATGTTATCCCCAATGATAAAGGACAGACTTAACTGCTATCGAAACTACCAAATCAAAAGTTACAATTTAAGTTTTCAAATAATGGTTTAAAATATATTTAATATTTTTAAATCTTATTAAAATTATAAAATTTACCATATTTTTAAAAAATACATATTTATCAACTACATATTCTAAAATCAAGTTGCTTTAATTAATTAATTAATTAATTAATCTGGAAATGTATCACTAGTTTAATGGGGTTAGTTGTCTTTTTTAGTTCGATATGACCTCTCAACCCACCAAATCATTCGCACAAAGGTTAAATTGCGACCCCTCTTTATGATTGAAATTAAAATAAAAAATAATTTAAAAGATTCTTTATTTGTTATATATAATTTAAATGATACAAATATATAATTTCATGTGATTTAAAAGGTAATATTTATAAATTTTTAATTATTTATTATGATGAAATAATTTAATAGGTAATAATAGCAATCTTTTTTATTTCTCCTATTAGAAATGTTAATTACCCAACTTAAACTTAAAAAATGTTTAGAAGGTTAAGTGTGTTTTATTAGGATTATTATGCAAGTAGTTACTCTAGAATTAAATCATAGTTAAAATATTGTGTAACTGGATCAAACTAATTCTTATTCTTAATAATGTCATCTAATTACTGTAAACAAAAAAAATTTGCAGAGAATAGATAGATTCAAACCAGAGAAAGACACGACAATGAAATGAGGATTTGAATACTGCGAATAGGGTTTCAGGGTGGTGTAGGGGTTAAAAGAGGACTTTAAAAGGTAAAAAAAGTAAAAAAGAAAAGAAAAGAAAAGAATTTAGCTGTTTTTGACTAGAGGAATGACGGACACTACGGGGAACAGTCCCAATGTGACGTGGGATAAAAGAAAATTTACGCTTAACTCTTATGTAGAAGAAGTGTAACTCAAGAGAGAAAGAATTTTTATCTTTATTTTTTTTTTTAAAATTTAAGTTTCTCTTAAATATAAAAAATGAATAACATTTTTATTTGTATCAAATTTAAATAGGAGTGTTTAATCAATGAGTTTTTATTATAAATATAATAAATTTAAATAATATTTAATTTAATTTTATGCATAAAATTATTTGCAAAAAGTTAGCGGGAAATATTTTAGTTTTTCACTTATTACAATGTTATTATTTATAATTCCTTTTTATAAAAACTATCTAAAAAACAACTTATAACTAATGGGTTTACTGTGAGTTTTTTATTTGAAGAAAAATAATAATTAACATGTACGTAGATAATTTCACAATTATTAATAACTTTTTTTGCAAAAAAAAAAATATTACAAGAAAATTCCTCTTTGCTTGGGGAAAAAATTACAAAAAAATTGCATGTATGCAAAAAATATTAACAGAAAGATGTGCGTTTATCATAAGTTATAGTATTTTTTTTGTGATTCTTTTATTTCTAAGAAAAAATTATTTAATTATATAACTGATATAGACGTAATCAATTTTACAAATATTAAAAATATTTTTTTGTGAATAATTTTACTCCGGAGAATTTGCATGTATTTTTAGTGGATTTTTTTTTAAAAAAACTGTAGATATTTATTGTGAAAAGCAATTTACATGAAAAAGTGAATACATTTTTTGGCAAAAATTTTTAATAGAAAAATGGGCATGAAATAAATAATTTTGTAGCAGTGAAAGAGAGTCCGAGTCTCGTATATAATACCCTTACATCAAAATAAAAGTTTTAAAAATGATGTAATATAATAAAACTCATAAAATAAAATAAAAATTAAAACATCATAAAATCACTTTTGTTATAGAGATGCTCTAATATATTTGAAGGAACAACGACAAAAAAAAATGTGAAAACTCTTGTAATTTTTTCTCATAATTAAGCAAACATTTATTCATTATTAACTGTTAATTATGAAAAGAATTTAGATTATTTACACAAAGAGTAGTCAAATCATTATTAATAGTGAGCAATTAAACATTATCATCAAGAGTAATTTACAATCACTTAACAACTGAAAATAATAATATTTTATTAAATATGTAATATTCTATTACAAAAATCAGTTGTAATATAAGTATATTTTGTGAAAAGTCCGGTCAAACAATATTTACTCTTTGTTTTTAACACATGTAGAACGATGGGGTCCTTAATTTTTATCACAATTTTTTTTTTTTTTACTTCTATTGTCACGGAAAGGTAGCAAAACTTGCTATGCAATAATCAACTTTTCTGTTCGTTCTTCAACTTTGAAGTATAAATTTTCCTTATTCTCCCAATCACCTTCCTCATAATTACCCTGTACTTTCTGTTAGGAGCATTACTTTTGCACAACCCATCTCTTTTCTCCATCCTCAACCGTTCCTCATCACTACCCAAAAACGCACCACTCAACACAAACGCCTCATAAAGTTGAGGATACAACATAACCAACGACTGCCTCAATTTCGCCGAAACCTTCACCTTCGACTTCGAACCGTCGCCGCCTTCACCGTAATGCCCAACACTCACGCGCCCGTTAGCGTAGTCGTCGCACGCGCTCAGAATGGCACGCGCCCGGTTACGGAAATGGGCCACGACGAAGGTTTGGAAGTTCCACGGCGGGCGGCGTAGCTGGCAGAGCATGGTCCTACAGTTGAGAGCGAAAACGGCTTCATTGTAAGCCTGCGACCTGTTCTTGAAGAATATGCGTCCGCCGCGTAAGAAAATCTCGGACCAATAGTCGTTGTAAAACGGCTTGTCGTTTAGAACAAGCGCTTGGATCGAGAGTAGCAACTGTAGCACGGTGGAGCCATGTGGGTTCCACATCTCGTTTCTTCTCCCGAACCACGTGTTGATTAGGCTCAAGCACACGTGGCCATTGCTGTATAAGTTCGGGTTGATGGAGAACCCGTAGGAGCGGTAATGGACATCCGGCGGGCTGGCCGGGTAATCGTGTGGGAACGCGATGTCGAAAAAGAAGAGACCGTCGTGGTAGGGGGTGCCGGCGGTGCCGACGATCGTTGCACGGAGCAAATCGATGCGTTTCTCGTATACGCTAACGTATATGGAATCGGGGAGGCTGCGGGCGAGAATTTTCCACTCTCTCATAATTCTCTTGTACACGTCACTCCCTACTTTTCGGAACTCCTCTGAGTCTGTAACTGATCTTAGGAAGTGGTGGTCGGTGTCGTCCGATACGACGTCGAAGCGTTCCATGTTGTTGTTATTGTCGGTGGCTGCTGCCATGTTGAGAATGGGAATCCGGCAACAGCTACGTGAGTGTCGCTGTTAAATACAGTGTGAGCAAGAAGCACGTGGCGGTTGATTCGCAATTTCAGCATTGAGTTGAACGAGTATCATCAATTCACCACGTGCTCTCTTACAGGTTTCATCATCCAATAATTTCTCCATTTGCCTCCTTGTGGTTAGGAAGGAAATAAAAGATGCTTGATATCACTTGTAAATTAAATAATTTTAATTTTCCACTTTAATTGATTTAATCTAATTAAATTGTTTCATTGTTTTTATTAATTTTATCACTTTTTTTGTCTTCTATAAGACATGTTGAACACAAATCTAGTAATTGTACACATATTGATTTACTTATATAAATACCACTAATGGTGGTGAATAAAGTGAGCCTCAATTAATTGATACTTAATAATGTATTTGAAAACTGATTCATAATGCATATTAACGACATAATCAACAATCATTAATACTCATAAATTGCAAGTGATTCTAAATTCCTTGATGAACATTAATTAGATAATCAGTGCTCATCAGTTATAAGTGAAACTTCACGCATTAATGAACATTAATTTGCATAATAAATACATATTAATACAGTACAAATTTTCTCTATTAAGTCTATGTGCCTTCACACACTTTAACGGTTGTTTAAAGTTGTTGCTTTTTCAACTCAATTATTTGAGTTGTTGTTTTTCAACTCAATTTCTATATATTTTTATGGGAAAGAGTAATCTGTATTTAGATTATTAATTCAATTTTTGAGTCTCTCTTTCTCTCTCTCTCTCTCTCTCTCTATATATATATATATATATCATTTTTAACCCTTTTTTCTTATGATTTTTAATTTATTAATTATTTTATTTCAATTTCTTAGACTAATGTTTTTAAAAAATATTTTTTTATAATACAAATAATGTTTACACTATCATATAATGAAAATTTGTCACGTTTGATAAATTTATCTCATGAAAAATTCTCATATCCTATCTATCATAACATTACGTACTATTAATGTATAAAAATAATCTGATGTTATTTTTTTAAAAAATAGCACTGATCAGACGTACCTAATTACCCATATAATGTTTCAAATAATTATACTTTATCAAGATAAATTAAATAATTACATTTAATAATTTATTTTAAAATTATAAATTATATGTGGCCAAAGTTGTATTTGTCAAACTACTTATTAATCTTACCAAACATACTTTAAATGATATACCAGGCAACTTCGATGGTTTTAACGTCAAAAATTTTCATTGCATGTATTAAAGAAAAAGTATATGATTACATTTTAATATTTTTTAAAATTTTCTTAAAGTTTAAATTAATTCAAATAAAAATGTAAAAAAGAAAGTTACAAAAACATAGAAAATATATCTCAGTATGTTCATTAGAACACCACTATTTCATCCCGAACCATGAAAATAAAGAACACCTAAGATATGAAAATGTAACTCTTTTGTGAAAATAAAATATATTTTAATTTTTTTCATAATTTTCTGCACGCATGAGAGTTCATAGGTTATTTTAGATGTTAAAAAAACATTAACGATGAATATTTACGAATTTTACAAAGAGTTGTTTTCTCTTATAACATTTCCTTCTCTACCAAGCCATAAGCTTCATCTTTTTTTATCCAATCATTTATCTCATGTATTATTTTCTTTTTTTATTGTGAATATATACAAAGACCTCCCTATTTTAATTTTTTAGGTCTTTCTTCAGCCTATGAGGATAAATATTCCATTAGTAGTCTATTCCATTTTCTCGTAATAAAATCCTCATATCTCCTATTTGTATGCTATATATCCAAAAGTATAGGAGGTGGGTCCCTAGTTAACTAAGTTCGATTTATGGTCATACTAAAATTCAATCTAATCTACTTTTAGATATGCCGTTTAATCCATACCAACTAAATATTCTTATATTCTTTCAAGGATTAAAATATCTAATATTTCTATATTTTCTCGTAAGCTCGTCCTCCCAAAGCTTAATATTTCCTCCCACATATTTCTCTTTTGACTAAATTCAGACTGTTAATTGTAACCGGTTGATCATATCCTCCCCATTTCCCTTCTATTATAATCCCTCTATTAGTATTTATTCTCTCACATTTAAATTTATTTTTGCACCAAAGAGTTAGTAACTCTCCTGCACCATTTTTAGCTGCATAATGAAACCAATGACTTTGACCCATCATCAGTGGTATATGCTCCCTTGGCATCAAGCACATAGTCTGAGTGATTAGATTATGTTATTATCTTTTATTCCATTAACCATGAGTAAGATCCACATGCATGAAATAGCTACACAAATAGTTTTGTTTTTCGTCCAAACATTTAACTTATTTGAATTAAGTTATGACTAGAACAAGTTTCTTTAGATAGAAGTTTGCAAATTAACTTGATTATACTATGTACTTTTATATCGGTTATTTTAGATATTTATATGAAATTTTATAAGGGTCATTTTAGATATTTACATCGATTAATGAATTAAAATAAATGTTATTAATGTAGAAAGTTCAATTCTCATTTTTTACTCACTAAAAATTGCATTCACCTACAGCAAAAATTTATATATAGTGAACAAAATTTGTATAAGATTGTAGATAATTTATATATAAATATTAGATTTTACATACGATTATTATTATACTTCTATTATTACTAATTTTATTATTAATAACATACATTATTATTAATCCCAAAGTGTTGAGAGAAGGATTTGAACCTAGGTCTTTCAATATTCATACAAAAGTCATTATCATTAGACTAACATCAACTTTGCAATCATATACTCATTGTTATTATTCTTGTTATGAGTCATGTTATTATTATTTTTGTCAATATTAGTAAGTATAATATTAGTAGTACTAAAATAATAATAATATTATCTTTAATATTAATAATAATAGTAATCATATTAATAATCATGTTAATATTAATATTAATTATAATAATAATATTAATAAATATAATATCAAAGTAATATTAATAATACTAATACTATTATTCTTAATAACATTAATATTAATATTAATAAAATTAATAATAATAATAATAATATTATTATTAATATTATTAGTATTAAAAATAATAATATTCTTAATCATATAAGTTAATACTAATAATATTCATTATAATAATAATATTAATAATAATTCTAATAAATATAATATCTAAAGTAATATCAATAATATAATATTAATAATAAAAAAATCTTTTATTAAAATTTTAATATTAATATTAAAATAATAATATTATTGATTATATAAGTTAATAATATATATATATATATATATATATATATATATACCAATTTTAATAATATTATTTGTTTTTATTAATAATAATGTTAATGTATTTAATAATAATAATAATAAAAATAATAATTATTATAATTTTGATAAAATTAATTATTAATATTATCTATGGAATAATTCGTAGATAATTACGTATGGATTTAGATTCGTATATAAAATACCTATGTAAAATTAATATGCTAATAATTTTTTGTATATAATAATCCATAAATATATCACTTTCTACTTTTATAGAATATGACATTCTACACTAATTATCTTGAGTTCTCTAAAATACCTATGTAAAATTAATATGCTAATAATTTTTTGTATATAATAATCCATAAATGTATCACTTTCTACTTTTATAGAATATGACATTCTACACTAATTATCTTGAGTTCTCTATATATAATTATGTTAAAAAACTTGATCTAGATTATAAGAAAGATAACAATAATTAACATTCTTTATATATAAGAATAATAACAATGATCAAACTCCTTATATCCACAAGAATAATAAAAAATAAATAATTATGCAAGAAAAAACGATTTAAATATAAAATATAAAAATACGACAAACAAAATATAAGAAACTAGAAAAACTACAAATTAGGAATGTATAATTTGGAAAGGTAGATATTGTTAACTTTTTGGAAAGTAAAAAGATATTTTTAACTTGAAAGCAAGTTGATGCAAAAGTTATATAAATCTTCAACTCAACGCAAAGCTTTTTCACTTGTAATTAGTTTAACAACAAATAACTTTGATGAACTAGCACAAACCTATCTTTTTTTCTTCGAGCAAACCATAAAAATGTTATAATCAATTAACAATAGTTGAATTATAAAAAGCAAAAGTTTATTAAAGAGCCATAAGCATACACAGTTTATTTTGAAGCCCTTGATTTGAATTGGAAGACTACCTAATAACTACCATCCCCTTCATTTATTATTTTTCCCAATTTTCTTCCATCCAAAAGACTTCTTGATCTTATCCATAACCCTTTTGAACAATCCACCACCTTTGCTTTCAGATTCCTTGATACCACCTTTGCTTTCAGATTCCTCGTCGTAGTCGATATCCCATTGCACAACAAAGTACGCCGCCGAAGACTCCAAACCAACACTGTTTGAAGGAGAACCAACACCGTCTGAAGGAGAACCGTTCCGTCGAAGCGCGTGAACAAACACAGGGGAAAACTCTTTCATCCAGTGCTTAAAATCCTCCGAAACGTAAACCCCCGACGAAGAAGACGGAGCCGACTCGCAGGAGTAGTACCCGATCCTCACGCGCCCACTCATGTACTCCCTGCTCGCATTGATTATGCTCTCCGCTCGCTGGCGAAAGTGGCAACTCACGAAGTCTTCGAAGTTCCGAGGTGGTTTCCGAAGCAGTTGGTACGAGGTTTTGCACGTGCTAAAATACGCGTTCTCGTTGTACACGCATGACTTCTTCTCCAAGTTCAACATGAAAGACGCCAAACCTTCCAAACCAGGCTCGTTGAAAAACGGTTTCTCGTTCAGAACCAGCGCTTGGATCGAGAGCAACACTTGCAGCATCGTGGACTCACCCGGGTGCCACCTCTCGTTCCCTTTCCCGTGCCACGTGTTCAGCAGGCTCAGGCACACCGTTCCGTTGCTGTACAGATTAGGGTTCAGTCTGTACCCGAAAGAGTGGTAATGCAGCCTGGGAGCATTGTTCGGGTAATCCGAAGGGAACACGATGTCGAAGAAGAAGAGACCATCGTGGTACGGTGTGCCCGCGGCGCCTACGATCACAGCCCTCATTAGGTCAAGGCGGTTCTCGTACGCCCTCACGTAGATTGATTCCGGCAAGTTCTTCTCCAGAATCTTCCACTCTCTCATGATGGTTTTGTACAGTCTTGAGTCGTCGAAGTTCTTCCCACGGTTTGAATCTCGAAACCGATGATCTGTGTCGTCCGTAACAACGCCAAAGCGCTCGAACTCCACGGTCTTTTCGGCGTCCGTTGGTTCTTCGGATTGCTGCTCCTTAACTGAGAAGGAATCCATTGCAGGAGCATGTGAAGTGTAGTTTTAGGTTTTCTTTCAAGTCTTCTAGGAAGGGTTTGGTTTGGAAAACAAACTATTTAACAACACACTCCGCATTCAAAATTTTAGAACACGTCATACCCGATTCTGCTGTTACAACTGAACTCGTATATGTAGGGTTACCTATAAGCATAAACTAATTTTACTTGTAATTTTTTTTATTAAGTTATAATAAGTGAATTTTCATTGTTGATATCAGATTTACAGATGAGTTTAGTTAACAAAATGTTACAACTTCAATTATTTAAATTAACCCAAAATTTCAAATTAATATTATATATTAAAAATAACTATATATAGGCAAATATCTGCTATTTATAGCAATAATAGCGTTATATATATAGTATTGGAGATTGGGTTGTGGTCAAGGTGATGATGATCTAGTCACAAATAAAGAGTATAGTTAGATTTTAATCTCAGTATTTGATTATTTTTAATATTGATGAAATGATTTCAATGGTTCATTTCTCATCTTTAATTGAGAATCTATTATTTTATTTTTAAATTTCAATTGAAAGATTTTTACATAGAGTAAAAAAAAAAATAAACGTTTATCATTATATATTATTTTGAATATTTAAAATCTAAACAATCAAATGATATTAGACTTTTAAAAGATTTTATATATGACTTCATAATAATTTTTACAATCCAGGCAATATCCCGAACACGTACATAGTATAGATTAATTATATATATAAACGACTATTTACTTCTTCCAAATGTATCACTATCTTTTTCTACATCAATACTTTTATTAAACATTAATAAAATTAAATATATAAATAATGTCAATATTTGATTACTACTAGGCACATCAAATGTTCACATCAAATCCATATCACAATCTCCAAATATTCAAGAATCTGTCATACTATTGTATAAATTTATTTCCTGAAATGATAAATTAACTTTTACAATTTTAGTTTAATATTGATGTTTCTTACTCTCATTTATCTTAGTCTACAAAACATCTATCACCACATTTTAGTAGTATATGTTTTAAATAATTATTATTTCATATAAAACATCACACATCACATTGATATCACATATAGATACATCAGCTAATATTAATCACAATATTATTTACAATTCATCATTAATCACGCCTTCACATTCTGTCATGCATGATACTTACTATTTAGAATTTGTCATCATTAAAACAAATCATATATCACATAATTAGTAAAATAATATTTTTGATATTTTAAAAACATGTCAATTTCATTATATAATTGTTATTTGAGTGATACAGTTCTCACTTGAATCAGATTTAAGAACACAGAAAAGAATTTGTTCTATTAAAATTTCTAACTTTAGAGAAGATAGCTAGATTGAGTGAGAACTTTAGTTTGAGCAATATAATAATATTAATATTAACATTAATAATAATAATAATAATAATAATAATATTCACAATAATATTATAATGTTATTAATACTAGTCATGGTAATAATATTGTTAATATATTATTAATGTTAAGAAAGTTGACAATATATTAATATAAATAATAATATAATAATAATATTTGTATGTAAAATTTATATTTGTATGTAAAATTTGTACGTAATTATTTGTATGTAATAATATGTAAGTAATTATATATAAATTTGTATTTGTATGTAGAATTAATAGGTAAATTAGAAACTTTATAATGTTTTTACTATATAACTTCTAATGTCACTACATAATTGTTAGAGATTTTTAGAGATCTTCAATTATGTTGGGATGAAGGACTATGAGTTTAGTTTATTTATAATATTTGTCATTGTATTTCAATTTATAATAGAGAAAGTTATTAGACTCCTCTTTTTCTACACTCAATTGTAACTCAAACATTTTCAGCTAAGAGTGATATCTATCTTTTCACAGTTTTTTGCAAAACTAATTTGTTTGCAAATAATTTAACATAATGACTTAAATATTTTTAAGAATTAAATTTTAAATCAAACTTATTTTCAAAGGTAGGTACATTTTGAATTAAGACTAAATATTTATAAATAGTCTCATAATTGTCATAATAAGTTTAACGAATTTTGATAAGATAGAATTTAATACTATATTAAAAAGTTGTTGGATTTTTATCATATAATTTAATCTTATTTTTTTCTTTGTCATTAAAGATATTTATGTGATGTGTATTGGGTGAGATGGGAATGACCATCAAACATGTAATCATGAAACCACGTACTAAAAAGGGATAGACAATTATCAAGTATAACAAAATTTCATTTTAAATGATATTTAATTTAAATATGATGCTGGTGATATACATATGTTTTATTATTATTCGTAATTGTTCATAATAGTATAAATAGATGATTTTATTTGTGAATATGTATCTCATGTCAGTGTAAGTGAATTTAAAGTTTATAAATTTTATGGAAATAAGAACTGTTTTAAGTATAACAATCTAGAAAATTTGTCATTTGAGCATTGATAAGAGTGAAATGAGCACCTGGTTATTATATTATTAAATTAAAAACAAGTATTTATAGAAAAAGTAAGTAGTCAAGTCTCATTTTCACCATCATTTCTCTAAAAACTCCTGACTTCCCTTTTTCTCTGACTTCCCTCTAAGCATCCGCTTCTCTACCTCATCAGTTTCTCGAGCGGAGCTCACCTTTGGACTCGTGATGGAGAATAGAGCAAGTCTATCCGATCAGAATCTCCGTTAGACTAAGTTCGTTCTCTGTCCTCTTTCCTTAGAGCCATTTTTAGGTTTTTGATTTCCTCTGCTTCATGAGCTTGCATGTGGCCTTTGAGTTATCAGATAGTGCCCTTGTAAGCTTAGTTCCCTAGTGTTTCAGAGGTTATTTGATGCAGATTCGAGTTCCTGAGGACCTTAGGCTGTTAGGACTATTAGAGGGAATTCTCACTATGATTCAGGTCAAGGAAGCTCACTGCTTGTTATCCGTTTTGAGCATGAGTGTAGGTTAGGGTTTAATTTGTTGGTGTCTGTGAAAATGCATCTGTGATGGTTTCTCTACTGGCATGAAACTTAAGTTGGATTTTTGAATGTTTATTCATTCTTGTATACATGATGAGAATGTGGAAATTGATGGAATGCAAGTTAAATTTTTACTTAAGTTAGTTATCTGAGGCATGTGTAATAACCCTGTGATAGTAAAAATTGCATGAATTGTCTGATAAGTTATGTTTTCTGCATAATTCGCTCAGGCGACAGCATCTCGCCCAAGCGAGAATGGTTTCGAGCAACAAGTGTGCTCTCTGACTGTTTTTGCCTAGACGGGAAGTGCCTCACCTAGACAAGAAAGTAGTTTCGCCTAAGCGAGGGTACAGTCGTCCAGGGGAGAAAGTCTTAGGAGCAAGTGTGCTATCTAGAGTGTTTTCGCCTAGACGAGAAATCTTTTGCCTAGGCAAGGAGGTATTCTCGCTCAGACGAAAATGGTCCTGAAGTAGGAGTGTTCTTTGGACTATTTTCGGCCAAACAATAAATTTTTTGCTCAGGCGAAGGGTATTTTCGCCCGAGCGAAATTTAGCTTTTTGTTTTTGATTGTTTAACTCTTTTGGAATGCAATGTATGAATTTATTATGATAGATTAATTGTTACTTTAAATTTAATAGTATTAATAATTTAGTAATTTCTTTTATTTTTGAGATTAAGATTGAAAGGTGAATGAATGATACAAGTGAAGACATTTATGTTATGTGATGGAAATGATAAAGTGTCTTATGAGTTGGTCAAGGTCTAGACATAGTATTTTCAGGAAAGAAAATACATGTGTCTAGATCCAATAAGATGTGCATTGTCTAAGGATCTGGTCAACGATTGATATCCCGACTCCTACTAGTAATAAGAATCAAATAGATTATTATTACTAGGTGGTGAGAGTCGAAGGAGGTCTGAACTGGGTGACTGCAGCTTGAAACATAGCTGGTTAAGAAAGTTTCAGAGAGACTAACCCTGACATTGATGATTCACATATTTATGTGAAGGCTGTGTGGATTCACAACGAGGAGATGTATGACAGGTGCATATCTTGGGATCTATTTAATGCACGAGTCTTCCGAAAGTAGAGTCATGTCTGTAGTGTGTCAGCTTCTTATATTGTGATGATACATGAAATTGAATGTTTTTGGATTTGTTAAAATTTGGTTAGCTTACCTTTGTTTTTGTTATATTGTGTTTGATTTTCTGTCTGTGAAGATGATGTGTCTTGACACAGGAACAGATGGTGCAGATGGATCTTTGGAAGATCATCTAGGTTAAGGGATGTTGTTAGGAATAATATTATATTTTGAAAATCTTGTATCTGATATTGTAAATATGTTCTAAAATTTAAGCTTAGCATGATTATGTAATTTTGATACATGTTAAGTATGGAATACCGTAAAATATGCATGATGTAAATATTTTAGCTGCCTTAATTGAAGCTTTGATTTTGTGGGATGTTACATTAAGAGATTTGGTATTTAATGCCAATAATATTTTTTTATAAGGTACTCAAAATAAAAAAAAACTTAAATATGATATTTAAAATTTATTTAAGTTTTAATTTGAACAAGTTGACTCAAATTTTAAGGAAGGTTACACTGCAACTAAGTTTAATTAAGACTTTAAATTTGAAAAAAATAGTTTATTTTTTATAAGATAATACATTAGGCATTGTAAAGTAGTTTAAATTTCTTTAAATAATTTTTTTAAAGCTAATTATATTAGTTAAGATTTGATTAAATAATATTTTATTAAATTTCATTTGATTTGTTAAGGGCTATTAAAAGAAATTGTTCTATTGATTATCCAAAGTTATTTGATTTTTTTTATTAACAAGATGATGTGATTGTAATTTTGGTACAAGAAATAGAAAGGGCGAAACGATCAATCTATTTCATTTACAAAGTATTACAAGGAGTCGAATTGTGATTATCATTGTCCAATGATTACGACATTATTTTCATAGCTTTACAATAGTTGTGATGACTAATTTAGCCATGAGATAAGTTATGTAAAAGCTGGATGATGTAGGACGAAATACTAAATGGTTAAGTCATCAGAATATGACTTAAAGTTATCAACCACGATGAGCAATTAAGGTCTAACAATTAAGTCGTAATTATGAAGATGTGACTAGTGTCAACAGATCCAAAAGAACTTGCTCAAACCCCTTTCAAGAGCAGTTTCAGCACCCTCCATAGTTTTCAGCTCCTTACAAGGATGAGTCATTTCCCTTTGGGAGATTACCATTTGGTTTTATGCACAGACCAAGAAAAATAGACAAAGTAAAATCACATTGTAAGACATATCAAGAAGTTATGGAAGTAAATAAATATCAATGTACATTTTTATATTCATAGCTCAATATTCAAAATTTAGTAGGGCTGCAGTCTCAAAAATCAACTTTTGGTTTTTCCAACATTTCACAGTTTTTGTACTTTTGGAACTCTATGTCTTCTATTTTCGTAGCATTTTGGGCGGGTGAAACCCTCCAACAAGGTTGGGCTATGTTTAGGAACTCGAATATTAAAAAATGTGTCTATAAAATGTTTAGTGAAACCCATGATTTTTTTGTGAAAAATTTAAACTCAAAAGTAAAAGAACACATTAGATGTTGGGATAATCTTGAAATGAGTGCAAAGGATGTGGAAACTCGGACAAAATTCCAATTATTTGAATGAAGATGTGTTGGAATGACATTCATTACAGTCTAAACTTCTTTTTCGAAAGAGACTGAGAGGAGGAGCTCAAGAAGAGATGTAGAATTGACACTCGTCGACTTCACTCTTACAAATAAGTTCATCTCTCCCACACATTGTATCCTCACATTATTTTTCGATGTTTTGCTAAGGGCTTAATGATTTCTAAAAATTGTTAATTTCTTTGTTATAGTATAATCAAACATTTCATTTTAACAATTCTATTTTGACCTAAGGATAAGAAGTGTCATATGCTAAAAGGTAATACTTAGAAAAACTTAAAATATCTAAAGGAAAACCAAGAACCCAGGTAAATTTAAATAACATAAGTCTACTTTCTTGACTCTTCTTACCTGATCAGAGTCAAGATTGGAGAATTGTATTTCCTCATAGTTAAGTGACACGACAAATTAAAAGGTTTTTAAAATATCACACCGGGTACTAATCTAAGTATGTTAAGTATTAATTGTTTCCTCGAAAAACTTCGAATTAACATTTTTATTTTTTCTTCTTTCTCCGTACAATGTTATCGCAAAAATTATATAAAAAATAATTTTGTAGTAACAATTATTCTTCTCATGAATCTTCGTTTTATTAATAAAAAAAGCTCTTTACCATCTGACGTACTTGAATGTTATTCTTTAGCATGAAAAGCAAAATAAAGAAAATTATTAACAAATATGGAAAAAACGTTATTGAGGACTTTAGTGAAGAAAAATACAAGTATTATATAGTTATAAAATGGCAATTAACTTGTAGGTAACAAAATAGAAATAAAAATTTTATTCAAGTATAAAACGGAAAATTTTTTTATAAAAAGACAGGCAAAAATGATGAGAAATAAATGTTATTTAAGAAATTTTTTGAATGCGTATATATTAAATATTAGCCATGTTAAAACAATACAATCTTAATAGATGACGCTTGTAAACTTTCTTGATCTAGAAGTCACGTAGAGATAAGGAGAGACAGGTGCGATAGAAAGAGATAAAAATGAAGTAATTAGAATGAGTGTGGTACACTTTTGTGAAGTACAAACAAAGCATAGAAAGATCACAAGAGATACGACTGATAAAAAAAGTATAAGAGTCAAGTAAATGAAACGATTGGTGATGTAATAATATACTATAAAAGAAAAAAAGTAAAGAAAAAAACTAAGAGGATTATTAATGCTAAAATCGTCAAAGATTCTTGTTATGAAAAGAATATCTTCTATGATCCTGATTTTTATAAGAGTTTGATCGGGTTTAGAGACTAGAAACACAGATCACACCTTTCAAGTTCCTGTAACGGACTAGTAGAAAGAGTTTGATAGACATTAAAAACTCACTCTTTCATCAAAAAGTTGAAAATTCTGAGCTCTCTCCAAGATCCCATTTCAATTGAATTGAGTTTGAGAAAAAGTGGAGATGGAAAATACGAACGAGTTCGAGCACTTCGACGTGGTGTCAGATGATTCAGATCACCATTTTCTGGGTTCAAAGAACGGAAAATGGTTCAACGATTCGAAGAGCAAAGTGTACAAAACCATCGTGAAAGAGTGGAAGATTCTGGAGCAGAACTTACCGGAATCAATCTACGTGAGAGTCTACGAGCGACGCATTGATCTAATGAGGGCTGTGATCGTAGGCGCCGCGGGCACACCGTACCACGATGGTCTCTTCTTCTTCGACATCGCTTTTCCTTCGGATTATCCGAGGAACCCTCCGAAGCTGTATTACCACTCGTTCGGGTACCGACACAACCCGAACCTCTACAAGAACGGGAAAGTGTGTCTGAGTTTGTTGAACACGTGGTACGGGAGAAAGAAAGAGAAGTGGGACCCATGTGAGTCCACGATGTTGCAAGTGTTGCTCTCGATTCAAGCTCTGGTTCTGAACGAGAAGCCGTTTTATAACGAACCTGATGCTGTGCCCTCAGAGAAGAAGTCACGTGCGTACAATGAGAACGTCTTCCTTAGTACTTGTATTGCCTCCTTCCACCTGCTTCAGCGGCCGCCGCGGAACTTCGAAGCCTTCGTCGGAGACCATTTTCGCCGGCGGGCGTTCTCGATTCTCGCGGCCTGCGGCGAGTACGCGAGTGGGCGCGTGGGAGTTGGGTATTTCGGCTGCGACTTGCGTTTTTCGAAGGTCCAAGTTTCGAGGAGTTTCACGGAGCGGATGGTGGTGCTTTACCCTCGGCTTCTCGAAGCTTTTCGTCGGAATGGTGCTTCTTTGGAGGGTTTGGGAGAAGAGTTGGAGGTGGATTGCCAAGAATCTGAAAACAAAAGCAGTGGAATCTTCAAAAGGATAGTGGCAAAGATCAAACAGGTTTTCAGATTGAGGAAATTTGGTAAGAACAAAATTAGCGAGATCCAGGGGAGAAATCGTGGTCTCGAAAGTGTGTGATAATTAGCCTATGCCTGTTTTTAGGTTCTTTAGCTTTTTATATCTATCTATAATAATTGAAGTAGTGTATATATATATATAAATATATCTTATTATGGCCTTTTCATAAGATTGAGTTGTTGATTGGAAGAAAGGCCACTGTACTCGTTTATGAAGCAAGTTTTCTTTATCTTATTCCCGGTTAAACAAGCTGCAATGTTCATGCAATTGTAATTATTGTTAGAGTTTACACACTCATTTTATTCTGATCCCATTCTTTTTCCTCTTTCATCGCATAAATTATTGTTTTTACGGTCCTCCTCCTTTTATCTCTTTCTGCAGTATATTCCACTCAGCATAGCCATTGCATATTCTTCTTTAAAATGAAAAGAAAAGAATTTGAGTGTATTTTTTCTATTAGTTACACTGTTTTTATACAAAAAAAGTAATTTTTATCAATTTTTCCTTATCCTATTTTTGTCCTCTCTACTAAATAGATCCTAAAATCTCAATACAGTCATAGAATCAAACGAAATTCCATATTTAAAAGGGGCTGATAACATATATAAGTAACAAAATCCAGAAATAATTCGTGCCATTAATTTTGAGAACAAGGAAGGAACTGCTATCATTTACATAATTGGTAACTAAAAACCAAAGTTTTGCAGATTTTCCATGGATGTATGCTAGTAAAACCTCAAATTTGCGGACCGGCATAGTAACATCACACACAAATTAGTTCTTGGTTATCAAGATTTGTCCATGAAAAGAAAAATCATATACAATTACAGCACAAAAAAATAACCTACTACAATTTGGACTGTTTCTTGGAACTTCGACCAGCTATGAATTCCTGCATCTTTCTGAATTGCTCCTTCGTCATTCCGTTATAATAATCATGAGCCCTCTCCTAAATTTTTTACACATGTGGAGAATTTGTATGTAAGAAGATTAGGAGTTGCAGCTCAAAGTATACACAAATGAGGAAAATAGTAAAATCCCCAGCAAGGAAGATTATTTATTACATGGAAGAGAACCATAAAAGTGATAATGCAGATTGACACACAATTAGGAAAGAAATAGTGTGAAAGAGAGAGTAAACAAATCAATCACCAGATAGAATTTCAGTGTAACACAAACTTTCTCTATTATTTTCCAATGTTTTTGAAAAATACAATACTTTAATCTCTGGTTGATGGAAATAGCACCGGAGTCTGAGGCCCCTGAATTGCATTTCGTTGGACAAATTAACCATAAGGGTTGAAAACTAATTGAATAAGTTTACACTTTCAAAGACAAATTTGACCAATAAAATGTTGTTTTCAGGATCTGGAACAAAATTTTTATCATTAGGGGGGCTGTGATAAACAAAATTAGATGGGTACGGTCTCAGTAGTTTACCAAGTTAAGATAGGTCACTCATAATCTGTGAGATATGAGTCTAATTCTTTTCAACCAGACCGATCTTTGATGTTATACTTGTATTGTGAGGCTAATGTAACTTAAAAAAATGATTGAATAAGTTTTTTCACAAATATTTTTAGAAGAGAAAAAATAAATAAAGTAATAAATTCTACAGCAGTTATGGAAAAACTTCTTGGTGAGATACTAGTTCAGACATTTCCATGTTAAGTTCATTAATGGCCACAACCCACACACCTGCTGAGAAAATGAAACCTTCCCACATACGTTAGGATTCTTCTAGCTTATCATCCTAGACAATCAAGCAACAATCGACATGTAATGACAGAGAGAGATCATCGTTATGTGGCCATAGACCAAGAACCAAACCAATCTTTTTCGTTAAATCCATGCCATGTAATGGTAGACACAAAAATTCTATAGATTACTAACCTTTTCAAGGGAAAGTGCACGGCCAAGATCAAGTTTGATGCCATCATTGATGACCGCCTTGTACCTCAACACCAAGTCTTGGTTGTTTTTGATAATAGCATCCGCAATTTCCCTGCTTTTCTTCAACAGCTCACCCTCTTCAACCACATGGTTCACGAAACCCAGCTTTTCACCCACCTCAGCGGTCAAAGGTGTGGCCGTGAGAGATACCTCGCGCGCTTTGTTGACCCCAATGATGCGCGAAAGCTTCTGAGACAAACCCCACGAGGGAAATATCCCAAACCTGCAGCAAACACGTGAGGGGCGTGTTCAAAATTTGAAGAGTCGATTTGTTCTAAGGATAAAGGGAACGAACCTGGCGTGAGTGTCCATGAACTTAGATCCCTTGGCAGCGACCAAGATGTCACAGGCGAGAGCAATTTCGAACCCAGCGGTGACGGCGAATCCTCTTATGGCTCCGATTATCGGTTTGCGGCAGAGCTCCATTTGCACAACGGGGTCGCTCTCCGGATCCTTCACGTCGCCCTTGAAGACGTCCTCCGCCGCCGTGAGATCCACGCCCGAACAGAATGACCGGCCCGACCCGGTCAATATGATGACCCGCACCCACGCTTCCCGGTCCAGCGTCTTGAACGCTTGGGCCAGGTCCACCATCATGGGCCGGGTCAACGAGTTTAGAGAACCCGGACGATTGATCGTGATCAGTGCGACGCCGTTTGGGTCACGGTTCACGAGTATTAGTTTCTCCGGTGATTGCCGATCCATGTTTAACCGGAACCCGATGGTTAGAAAAGTAGCCTTCTATCTGAAGTTGGCTTAGGAATAGAGGATGCAGTATCGAAGTGCGTGACGCAAAAGAAAGATTATCGGACACAGATGACGTGTCACATAATTATCTTTTATCCACCGCGAAACTAATATTTCCATTATTTATATTGTAAACTGATATTATTTTTTATAACTAATATTTTTAAAGAAAAGTTAGAATTGATTTTATAAATAAAATGATATATTTGATACTAAGTGATTGAGAAAAAAATATGTTAAACAGATATGGTTGGTTAGAATGATCTTGAACAATAATAAGGTCTCGTTTTGAATGTAGTGCTTAAAAAAAATCTAGAAGGTAGCGTTTAAAAAAAAGCTAGAAGTGGGAGATTCCGTATAAATGCTTGATTGATAATGTAATATTATTTTTAGTGTTATTGTGTTTTTTTCTCTAATGTTATTTCTAAATTTTAAAAATTTTCAGTTATAATTAAACAAACTAATAATGAATATGATTTAATTATAATAAAATTTATGTGTTTTATTTTTATATTTTAAAATTAAAATAGAGTTTGTCTATTTTATTTTATATTTAGATATGTTTAAATCTTCATAAAGTAAGTTTCTTTTGATTTAATTTTATTTTCAACCCCTTAAAATCGTTTTCTAAATATTATGTGACACACATTGATAAAAAAATTATTATTATAAGTGGTTCCATTATTATAAGTGGTTTGTTAGTGATATAATAAAAACATACAGCAATTCAGAAAAATTTAAGATCTGTACAATATTGATATTATGAATCTTAAATGAACGTTAAAACCAAAATTAATGTTTTCAAATTTTGAAAAGAATAAAACAAAGCATTTTATAAAAAATAAATCTTATAATTAGAAACTAAATCTACAACTTAAGATTTTAGACGGTGTAAAATAAAGAAAATTTTTCATAGCAACTAAAATCAAAATTTTAAAGATACCAATAACACATTTAAATATTTATTTAATATGTAAATAATTTTGTTAATTTATTTTTTAATACTAATAATATTACGTTTAAATAAAATATAAGGAGTAATAAATTTAAAAGGAAAAAACACGCTTAAAATGTTGTGACTTTTTTTTCAATTATGAAATGATTTGTGTATATGTCTATAATTACCAAGACTGCATGGATGACAACAAAATTTCTTTATTTTATACATTTTATATACTATTTAAGATACTTAATATACTAGTTATCCATGTTTAAAAATGAAGGCAACAAGAATTATAAAACACAATAATAATTACAATGCATCATATAACATGGTGGGTTAGGATAAAAGTAAATATTAAATTATTAGAGTGAGATCAAATAATAGCAAAATAATAATAACAATACTAAACTGATGACACACATTAGAAAACCATATCAAATTGATTATGTGACTCCCAGTAAATACAAAAAAAAATAAAGTATATGTATTACTTTTCCAAAATCATACAAAGAAAAAAAATCAATACTCTCATAACCTAAAATGACATTTACAAATTTTTAATAAGAAAGCTTGAGATAATAGTTTAAAATAAAATAAAAATAATATTATACTAATTAAAGCTTTATTAAAAAAAGAGAGAGAAATTTAAGTTTTTATAACCTAAAATCTCTTCTTACTTACCAAATCTAGGATGTTTAAGGCAAAAAAAACATAAACAACCCAAATAGACTAGTAAGGAACACAAGTAAAAGATATATATAACAAGACTATCGCAATCCACTCTCAAATACAACAAAATATAAATACATATCAAGAGTCAATCTAATCATGTGGGGTTGTGGTAACTTCTTATCATATATAAATTTTAGTACTAAGATAAAAGATCATAAATATCCTTCTATGTAAATTCTCTTCCATCCCTAAGAAAATATAAATAAATGAATAAAGTATATACATAATGCATATAATACAAAAATACATTACCTGTTGAATATCTCAAAGATGATATATCACTTGAATATTCATACTACTAAGTGATTGTTTGAATTTCTTAAATTACTAAACATGACTTAAATTTTTATGTATTTGTATGGTTATATATATATATATATATATATATATATATATATATATATATATATATATATATATATATATATATTATCATTTAATTAAAAAAAACATTAAAAGAATATTATCGCTAATCTAGTTTGAAATAGAATAACCACCTTTTAAGTTAATTAGCCAATAACCCTAAATCCTAAAAAAAGTACACGACAAAAGATTTGCAACTTTTTACATCAGTAGTGAATGAAATAAAAGTAAAAAAACATTTTTATATTGATAAATATGTCAGTAACAAAACTGATATTAAATTCTTTCTAAAATTAATCCATGTCTAAGTTAATTTGTAAATCTTTATATAATTTATTTATATTATTGTTTTTAATCCATGTACAAACTAATTTTAATTAATAATAAATATTTTTCTCTTTTTTCCCTCTTTCAAAAGTTTTTATCAATATGTTTATACAAACATATTCTAACTCTAATAATTTATTAAATTTCCTATAATTTGTTATGTACAAGGTTGGACTAGTTGCTGCTTGGTTGATTGAAATTTGGTTGTAGCCTTACAGGGTGAGTGAAAGGTTAGATGAAGAGGGTTGGATGAATAAAGTTGAGGTTCAGTAAAAAGGTGGTTCTAGAACACTGCTCTCCAGGATCACACAGTGGATTTTAAAAATCAACAGATTTTGACACGAAAATTTTGGTTCCAATTATACCACTTCGTTTAGTACTGATTTAGACACTATCTCTTAGATCACGTAAATAGATATCATGTACTTTCTATATTTATATAACCTTAATTTTGAACATTTTTTCATCCATAGTACCTTTATACAGAGAGTACATTATATTTTATTCTTTTAGAGATATAGATATTACATACATCACTTTATTTGATTTAATATTATTTATTATCATTAATGAAATATGTAATTAATAGAAACTAAAATAAAAGTATTTCAATCCATATATAAAAATGTACTTGTACTCAATGAAGTTATGAAAACTCTAAAAATATTTACAAGCGTTTGTTTAAGAGAGTAAACTCCATAAGAAAAAAATCCAAATGAACAGAAAAAAAGAAATAAAACCATGCAACAAATTATGATACTTTAAGAAAATTTTTAAAACTCTTTCAATTTCAATCTTACATGTTCTCAACACCATTGTTTATTAATATTAAGGATTACTTCCTATTATATTTCTCATTCTCAAGATTTTTATTCACAGGATATTATCTATCAATTTTTATTACAGTAGAACCTTCAACATGTTCAAGGTGTGATACATCTGGGAATTATTTTCGTGATTATTTTTCACACACGTTACAATCCCCTGGAATCATTAAAAAAAAAAGATACGGTTAATTATTGTGACAATCTAGATTATAAGTTGTATCACATATACAATCTATCATATATATGATGTTTCACTTCTCATTGTCTAACTATGTGATCCAATGTCTAAATTAAGGTTATATAAATATCCTTTGACAGAAAACTTTGGTAGTATTTTTTACTTTTTTTTCCTCTTAGAACATAATAGTGTTTTACAAAATGAACATTAAGGCAATACCACTCGAACACTTCACTAATTATAACAGTTTTCAAAAGAAAAAAGTTATAAGAAAAAATGAAATGGATAGCAGTTTCTTCCTCTTGACAACACTTTATTTTCACTATTACACAACACAACAGGTATCCTTGCGATATCTTTGGTTTACTTTGATTGTCAGCCTTTCTTCGTTATAGGTTTTTGTTTGATTCTCTTATATCTTATTTGTTATATATACACTAATCATTGACAGAAATTTAATTGTCCACATTAATAGATATCATTGTTTCATATTATATTAGCATGTTAATATTTTATATAAAAAGGATAATGCCATAAAATAACAACCTAGATGGATGAAATCCTTTTATAACATTAATACGAGGAATTGGAATTAATCACTATTTGAATTATTTAGTATTTCCCCTGAAAAGTATGTCTGAGATATGTGACGTTAATTATTGATGAATGGGAGCTAGGAAGTGGGTGGATAGCTTTTGAACATGGTGATATAATATCTTTCATCGCATGGGGACATAGCACTAAAGAGTTATCCAATCCCATTTTGTCTCTCAGCATGAAGTTTGAGTCATATCGTGATTCCCTAAGAGGGAAAGACATGTTACCAAAAAAATTAAGGAAATTGTCCATTGTCATAAACATTGAAATCATAGAAACCGAACATTAACACTGACTCATGATTTTCACTCTCCTAATCTTTTTTTGACTTTTAAGGTTATAACGGAACATTAAAACTGACTCATGATTTTCACTCTCCTAATTTTTTTGACTTTTAAAAGATTATAACATTTCTGCTCAAGCATTTGGTAGCATTTAGCATGAGGAATAGAAATATCCACACCAAATAACAAGTCAAGATTGAAAGAGTCCGCGAAGGTTGTGTGGCCAAATATAGTTGGAAGCACCATCTAAGAGCTGCTTAGCGACGATAACATTTGCAGCATCAGTAGGATGATAGGGATCCCAAAACACGTACTTTGATCTGTCCCAGCAAACTTTTGATGTGGGACCACATGGGACCAGACCTCCAAAGCTCCCAGCCACATGACAACAAGCTGAAGATGGATTAACAAAACCTGCCACATGTGCACACACTCACATATCAAAATTCTTGTTCATAATAAACACCTTGCAAATGCAAATTCAAGGTTCTGTTATGATAATCAATTGTTTGCCAAACCAGATAGACACATACCAAGTGCTGCATAATTCTGGAGAATATCCTCTAAAATTTGATACACATCTGCATAAACAAAAGTTGAACCCTCCAGATTTGAGTTGAGCTCTGCAACAAGGTCCTTTAACTGGGAATTAAATAGCTGTGCTAACTGATTGGGGAAAGAAATACAGCTATCTCCAGCACCTGGGTTTGCATCCCTCTGACTTGGTATACACCCTATAGGCCCCACATTGGCCACCACAACTTTTCTAGCTCCCAGATTGAACAACCTCTGCATGTCGTACAAATGTTGAAACATTAACAATTTGTAGGACAAATATTTAGAAACAGGGATTTCACAATATTATAATCTCTTGATAAACATTACAGTGAGCTGAAGTCTGAAATTTGATATCATCACTGCGACAAAGAATTCTGGAGGAGACACCATTCTCCGCTCGGAAAATGGGAGTGTTGGTGTTAGATAGTTATTTATGAAATCGTTTGAACCTATTGACACCGAAAACAATGACCTATTTAATAGATCAAGAGTCGCAGGAGCACCAATGCTGGATATAATGTCTTGTCGGGTATTTGCAAAATAATCTATCTGTGCATCCAAGTTGAGTCTACCACCCTGCCAATCCATCAATGCATGCACATTGTTATTAATAACGATGATGTGAGATTCTCATGGTCTTAACTTGGTACAAATTATTTAAGACTATAAACACGTAATAATGCTGCAAAACTATCTAATAACTTCTTGATGATTATTATATCTTAAACAACATCAAGGGAAGCAGAAACTCACAAAGACTCGTCCTGTTAAATTGAGAATTCCACCTCCACCAGAAGCATAATTGACACCCTTCAGAATCACTGGTCCAACTGTGGTAGGTGCCAAATAGGGTGGGATTAAATCCATACCAAATTCCTGACCTGGTGGAGCAAGAAAAAAGTCGTCAGACAAAATAAGTAATGATATATATTAATAATAAATGAAAGTACAGAAAAACATAAATATAAGGTGGTAAATCTTGCCAATGATGTCGACGATGGTTCTTCCGTTGGTGAACCTTCCCGTTGGTCTTCCAAAATCAATGCCATTGGGTACATAATTGGCCTTTGATAAGGAAACAAGGTAGTTATTGTTTCCGACGTCAACAAGGGAGTCTCCGAATACAAAAGTTGCAGGAGGATAATCTGAAGTTGAAACCTTAAACAAGACCAAGACTATGAAAAGTCGAAGCAGATTCAAAAAGATAGCCATTAGATAGAAAGAACAATAACTAATGACTGCAATGAAGTACTGAATCAGGAGGATATTGTACGTGTTCCTGTGCAACATTGTACCACAAACAATGGGCTTTATAATGTGCACAAGACATAGGCATTGAGTAATCATAATGGAAATATTATAATAATAAGTCATGTGAGGGCATAATATCATGCAGTGGGCCAACATTAATTGCTCTGCCTATAAACCTACTGGCCTTGACCATGTAGTTGGAAGAAATAAATGACATTTCAAATTAAACATACAAACCATAGTATATATAATTTGCTTCAGTAAATGAAACATTTAGAAAGATAAATATATTTTATTAAAAATATATATATTTGAGATTAGGACAATGATCAATGAATTTTGAAAATCAATAGCTCTACGTCAAATTTAAAATCATAAATTTATCTTTATTTCATAAAGACATACTGAAAAGATATAAATAATTACTTCTTCTCAAGAACAAGAAGGCTTTTTATCAGAAAATATAATATTTAAAGATATTACTTAGCAAAATTGAAACAACTAATTTTTTTTTTCACTACTTGTTTATTCCAGAATTGATATTTTGTTTCTGCTATACTATGTTGTGAAGTTTTTGAATTTCTGTGCAACACAGTGAAATGGTAGCTTTGGTTACCTGCTTCTCAAATTTAAAACCTTCCCTACCTACTGTACCATGCTAACCATGTAACTGGCTGTTCAAACTTCAAAGTTCAGAGGCAATCAATCTTCTTGCTTTTTAATTAAATGCATATCAGTAAGAGAAGGGAGAATATTTAATGTTCAATTAATATTTTCCTTGCAGCTTTAAATATCAGAAAACCCACACTGTTGCTTTTTCTTTGAGTAATGATAGTTTTTTCCTTTTGCTTTCTGTACATCCCCTAACACTAATAATATTTAAAATTTGTATATTATTATATTATATAATATGTACTACACAAATAACCAAAACTATCATTATGGAAAGGGGGGAATGGAGAGATAAACACAAAACTTCGAATTAATATAGCTATGTGAAGATTTAACTGAATTTTATGTTAGGTGTAGTTCTTCCCTTTGTTAATTATTAGTGTCCATGCATTTTATTTTTTTTTCATTTGTTATCTATCATAAATGGTGCAGGTTGCATATATGGAAGAATGGGGAACATGCATACACTTAAAAAGAGATTTTCTAAACTGAATCACAGCTATGAACAGTGAGAAAAAAAAGGAAGGGCCATACTTGGTTGTTGATGATGTGTGGCATCATGTTCATAGGTGTGCAAACTGTAATTGAGAAAGGAAAGAGATTGATCCACTTGAAACTTGTCTCATCATCCATCTCAACTCAACTACTTTGGTAATTAATGAAGTTCAATGTGATTCTGGTTTCATCTTTTTGACTTTGAGCAATTTTTTAAACTTTTTATGCATATTTTAAAACAATTGACTTTAGTTAATTTATTATTGCCGTTCTTTTAATAAAATAATGCATACAATATAATATTTTTTAATAGAATTATTCAATTATGAATTGATATACATTCTAAGTTTCTTGTTTTTTATAAGAATAGTTACCTTATTGTGTAAAAGTGATTTCTGATTGATTTTACATTGCAAAAATTTTATTTTTGGCTTTGTTGTAATTTTTTAATATTTAAAAATCACATTATTTAGTTTATATTTTTATAAAATGTGTATATAAAATACTATTTCATTTTAATATTAGACAAACTGAAATTGACATATAGCCATTGATGTTATATTAATTAGGATATGGTGTCTTTGTGAGCTATGTATGTAATATGTAATATATATATATATATATATATATATATATATATATATATATATATATATATATATATTAATTTTTTTCTTTTTTCTTAACATGGTATTTAGAGTTTTATAACTTCTAGTTATACTTCTTTTTCTTTTTTGTTGCATTCTAAATTTTGTTTGTTGTGTCTTGTTTTTTTTCACTTTCATATACTTTTCATATTTCTCATATTTTTCATATTAGACTATTGACAATTTTTATATTTGATAACAAGGGTTCGTCAAGTCTCAAACTTACAAAATTTGTGGAAGGTGAAAGATACACCTTTCAAGTTTACCAATTTTTTCTACTTGTGTAATCAAGTTATTTTTATTCACATGCACAAGTATAAATAATCGAATTTTAATGTGATAATTGAGTTAGTGATGACTTTAAAAATAACTACCATACAAACTACATTATAAAGTAATGTATAATTCCTAAAATCATATGTATTCATAGTTTCAGTTAAGTAAAAGATAGATAACTAACAAAATCCTTAAATTATTAACCTTTTATGAAGGACAATTGGATGATAACATGGTTGAAGGCCAAGAGATAGAGAGTCCATAAAAAACAAAAAGAGTCTACAAAGTATATGACAAAGTCATGATTATCCATGATGATAAGAATGTCCAACTAGGTTCACATTATGATAAAAATGTTACAAATCAAGTGACAATGAGAAGAGAAAGGAGATTCTCTTGTTAAATGAAAAAAAACAACGATGAAGTAATTAGAAGAAGAAAAAGAAATACTTTTGACTAGTAATAAAAAACAACAAAAGAAGAAAGAAAAAAAACAACATAGATAAAAAAAAATTAATCCCAATATCATTGTCAATTAATCCATCCTTTTACTTTTTAAGATAGAAAAAGACATCAAGATACCCGGAGTGAATATGAGTCACTCTCAGTAGTGTATGTCTAATACCTTAAAAATTATATTCATATATCTCAAAATTAAAACAGTCAAAATTGAAAAAAAAATAATTGATCTAGTATGTCTAATAGTATCATATTACTTAGGGATCGAGGTCAACAACTTAAATATAATTTATTCTTTTAACTTTGATGTTTTTTTTAAAAACAACATCCTGATAAAATTCCGAGTTTCAAAATAGATTGATATACCAACTTAATTTAGCATAGGCTAAGTCAACACTATACAAACTCTGCATAGTCTTATTATGTAAGCACGATATACTATATTTTTAGACAAAATTATGTCATACAATTACGACTTATCAATTTTCATAATTAAAAAAATACCTATTTTATAAATACTTAAAAATATTACACTATTTTAATGCTTTAACTGTAAATCTACGTTTTGTTTATTCACATGTTATTTAAATCAAACAATGGTGTCTCTCTTTCCCTTGCATGAGAATAGGAATTTCCTTGAAAAGAAAAACTTAAACTTCAACACAAAGATACGGGTTTAGTCTCGCACTAGCAGAATAAGAAACTGCAAAGAGCAACTGAAAAGAGTTGTTTGAGACTTTAACGTGGTTAAAAGAATAAGTTTATGACAAATTCAAAGTAACAAGTATCAATAAATGATAAAGAAGTTTTCAATTCAAATACCAAATACATAATTTTCCAAACATAACATTTTAATGAAAAAAAATACCAACAACCAGATATCAATATATAATATATTTTGAAATGTATAGTTTTTAATTTTTTTTAAGTAAAAGTTTGAATTCAAGTCATATATATAAATGAAAAATGTAATTAAAAACATCTTCCTAAAATTAATTTAATCAAGTTTTCACTAAAAGTTGAACTTTCTAGCTTCTCTGCAATTTTAAAATCTTCACAACTGGCTAACTTTGTTGTCTCGAAAATCTTGTCTGTATGATACGATTCCACCCAAAATTCTATTGTTATTTTAACGAATAGAATGTTCCTTCTGCACTCTGTGTTCTGCTACTTGATACTGTGATGTGGTAAATTTCAGGCATCGGTGTGATCTTCTTATTTCAAGTCATTACCTACTGTTTTGGACAAGACAACAGTAAAGTACAATGCGCGTTCCAAGTTCGAGAAATGACTAAGCTAGATATGTGTGGTTTCATTTTTTTTTTCTTTGTTGGTTTAGGTTAAAACTACTTTTCTTAGTAACATAAATATCAATTTCTAACTTGAAGATAGACAAATAAATATGGAAATCTACAATAAGATTGGAAAGGTGTGAAACTTTAATTAGTGACTAGTTTCTATACACCAACAGGCATAAGTTTATATAGTCATTTCTTATATTTTACTTTCTCACAATGCCACTGAAATCTTGATCTTAAAAAATTAAATTAATTTATATTTTTAATTTTAATAAATTATTTATTTCGGCAATCTAATAATTTTATAATATTTAAGATTCGAAAATACACTCTTCAATGAATTTGAAGTCGAAATACTATTTTATTTTTAATTTATTCTTGAATAAAGTTTATCAAGATTTCTATTACCAACATATAAAAATATTGATTTTTTTAAGTATAAAATTATTTTGAAAGGAAGGAGGGAATCATTTATACTGCTTATTTTGAAACCGATGATCATAAATTTTCTATTTTTTAGATACGCACTAAGTAATATTGTTTTTGTTTTTTTATTAATAATAAAAATATATTAAATAAAAGCATGAAGGGGTGATTTAATCCTTGTATAAAAAATGAGATCCTACTCAATATGGTAAAATAAGATATAGTCGTTAAGCAATATTCTAACTACAATGTGCACCTAGATTAAAGAACTGGCTCCAACCTAATGTGAATTGAATAATTTGGGACAAAATAATGTTGGTTTACCTCATTGCCAAGAGAGGCATGCATGAATATTTGAAGATGAGTATGGCATTCAGGACAATCATCTTCAGTTTATGTAGTTTGAAAAACCTAGATGAAACCCTGGATTGCCAAAATTGGTTGAAACAATGGGTCTGAAATGGGTGTATCAACTTCTTTATTTCTCATAATGTTCTTTACTAATTAAACTTTAAAAAAAATATAAATAATTTTTATTAAATAAAAATAAGAATAAAAAAACAAACTATGTGAAAAATGTGATAAAAGGAAGAAGGCAAGTGCATATAGGATAGCATACCAAAAGGGGAGGTGTATCTTCTCCATCTTTGAACTTTTACTGATGTTGTTCATACCAGAGAAAGACCAGTAGATAGCAGTGAAAATCAAGGTCTAGCCTTTTGAAGCTCTATAAGGTAGTTATTGGGCTAAAACATTCTGCATAGGTACCTCGTACATAATAGGTTTGTCATGACACGAATTTGTTTCTACTACCTCAATCACCAGTAGTCTTGGATAGAATCGAAGTTGTTAAATACCTATTTGGAGAGAATTAATATTTGTGCAGTTCAATTACTGAGTGCCACATTCATGCCATGTCTTTAACTTTTGCTTGTTAGTTAAGTTTATTTGAGTTGATTCGTACAACACCACAAGTATAGCCGTTAAGGGTTTATCACTGGAGTTGTGAGCTATAAACGAGAAGAATGAGAAGAGCATGAAATAAAACTTCCGTTTATTTCGTTAATGTATAAATATAGTGTACGTTATACGTACTTGGTTCCTTAAATCAGCATGGCATTGCATGGTATATAGTATACATAAGAATATATTTTAACTCAGAAATCCCCACCATCACCACCATCGTCACCATCGTCACCGGAGTTACCACCTCCAATGCCACCGCCAGCACCACCACCTGCACCACCTCCAAAGCCTCCTCCTGCGCCTCCACCGGCACCACCACCGGCACCAATTCCTCCCCCTACTCCACCACCATGCCCACCACCAAAGCCTCCACCGGCACCTCCACCAATTCCTCCTCCTGCACCACCACCTTTTCCACCTCCAAAACCACCGCCAGCACCTCCACCTGCGCCACCTCCAACGCCTCCACCTGCACCACCTCCAACGCCTCCACCTGAGCCACCTCCAACGCCTCCACCTGCCCCTGCTCCACCACCAGCTCCTCCACCTATGCCGCCACCTTTTCCACCTCCAAAACCACCACCGGCACCTCCACCTGCACCACCTCCAACACCTCCACCACCAACTCCTCCACCTATACCACCGCCTTTTCCACCTCCAAAACCACCTCCAGCACCTCCACCTGCTCCACCTCCAACACCTCCACCTACCCCTCCTCCACCACCAACTCCTCCTCCTACGCCACCACCTTTTCCACCTCCAAAACCACCGCCAGCACCTCCACCTGCACCACCTCCAACGCCTCCACCTGCACCAGCTCCACCACCAACTCCTCCTCCTCCTACGCCACCACCTTTTCCACCTCCAAAACCGCCGCCAGCACCTCCACCTGCACCACCTCCAACGCCCCCACCTGCGCCTCCTCCACCACCAACTCCTCCTCCTGCACCACCACCGTGCCCACCTCCAAAACCACCACCAGCACCTCCACCTGCACCACCTCCAATGCCTCCACCTGCACCACCTCCAACGCCCCCACCTGCGCCTCCTCCACCACCAACTCCTCCTCCTGCACCACCACCGTGCCCACCTCCAAAACCACCACCA
>Ga0209489_100912_pt1 | contig 59108 bp, 29 predicted proteins | sample SiratrowhiteBW_FD_187527 | JGI IMG/M metagenome (GOLD analysis project Ga0209489, IMG submission 187527) | Root nodule microbial communities of legume samples collected from California, USA - Siratro white BW (SPAdes) (version 2) | ecosystem: Host-associated > Plants > Roots > Nodule | place... | reverse complement strand
AATATTTAACTTAATATATATATATATATATATATATATATATATATATATACTAATTTGTTTTATTTGTTACTTTTAAAAATTATGGTGCATAAGACATATCGGTTAAATTGAATAATACTATCTCATTGTTTCATATTTATTGCTGATATTTTAGTATTTTCTTTATTTCATTTGTTTTTTCTATTTTTAAATTTCGTTATGTTTTTACACACTCTTAAATTTAATTATTATTATTTTTTTAACAGTAAAAAATAGTATAAATAGGAATATTTTAGAGATGTTTAAATCCTATTACGAGAAGAATTTCTTTTTTAAAATGTACACAAATGTAAAAAAAAAGTATATAAAGACCTTAGAAATAATAATATTATAGGGTTTAGATCCTAAAAGTACATTGCTATTATAGCATTTTAACCATTGCTATAATAATAGTTCCCAAACCATAGGATATTAAAAGAATATTTTTAATTTAAAAATATTTCCGTATGCATTGAATACTCTGCATATATGCATATTAATTTTAGGAATCAATAAAAGTGTAATAAGTTGTGTAGTAATAAAATGTGTGAGGTTTTTTAAGAGAATAAATTGTGGTCACATTATTACTGATGGTTTTTTAATGGGATAGTTATTGCATGTTTGAAATGAATGATGCTGTTCTTTCATATTATTACTTATATGATTGATATTCTTACCGAATTTCTTAACAAAAACAAAGGTTATATCGAAACTGACGTATGGTTCTTTTGTTTTACTTCTTTTTACATATTTTTTTCTCTCAAACTCCATTTTAGCACTATGTATCTAACATGATAATATAAAAAACAGATGCTATCTCAAGCATCTGTCGTCACAGCGTAGAAAAATTAGCTTTCATATTGGAATTTATGGTGAAAACCAAAAGGAAGAGAAAGAAGTGAATCATTTATAATAAAGGGTTGTTTTCATAAGACTTGCCTCCTAAGGAAAACCTTCTACATGTAACCATATCTATTCACGATATTTTAACAAATTAAGGGGTTCAATTGAAGAATCTCATTTATGAGGGGATGGAATTAAAGGTTATTTTCATAGTTTTTTTTTGTATGTTTTAATAACCACTATATAACACAGACACAAGTTTTTGTATTTACCTTATATGAGCTATGTTGAATGAAAACAACTCTAATATGTTATATAGAGGCATCGAGAATCCCGCTGGACAACGCTGGTATTGCTAATTTAATTTTTTGGTAAAAGTAAAAAAACTATAAAAAAATTAGAATTTGTAATTTAGTATGTAGAATGCAATTTAGGATGTCAATAGTTTGAATGTTTTAATTTTCTTCTCCATCAGGGGGCAATATGCTGTTGATCTAATTATTGACACCGAATATATGTAAAAAATATTTACCATGTTAATGTATTTATTGTTTTCATTTTAGAAAGTCATTCTAAATGGTAAAGAGTTATAGTATTCAACACTCTTATAATAAGTGGCTAAAAAATAGCTAAAATGATAAATAAACAAAGCTATGTTGTGAATATTGTTGAAGTATTTGATAAAATAAATAATATGTTCATTATCACTCTAATTTTTATTTCTCAAAATATATATATTTTTATTTAAAACACATCTCTCTTTATATTTGAACATAAACAATGATGTTTTCATCCAAATTATTATTATATATCTAGTTTTTTTTTTTCAGAAGATACACAACACTGTTAACATATTTTTTGATTGATAAAAAGTAAAATTCAAATATTAAACGTGGTAGGAGGTTGGAAATAGTTATTTTGCTCCATCTCTTATATTTGACGTTAAATTTAGGGTTATTGTCTAATCAAATTATTATTTTATAGTTTTGAAGTTCCTGTTCCGTGACGTACGCAAAACATTTTGTTTCGTTACTGCCTTATCATTTGTATTGACTTTATTGGTGTCGGTGAGTGCATGCTCATGTTTCGTCGGAGTAAGCATATAAAACTGCCCCCGCAAATTGCGCTTATTACGTGCACTGTTACTTTTCAGTTTAATATTCCCATGTAATGTAAAATCCATAATATGAAGCTTGTTGTGCAAAAATTGAATAATAGTCACAGTATATATCATGATCAGAGTTAATCTTTCATCCCATATTAGCTTTTGAGCAGACATGGAAGTGAAACATGTTACATGAGAAAAATGATAGTACTTATTAAGAAAACTATTTGATTATTTTTAATTTACTAACATATGGTTATTATGATCTGAAACTATGATTTTTTAATGTGAATGGTTTTTGACAGTGGAGGAAAGGAATATTGTTATTGGGGTTAGCTAGTTTAGTCGGTGTGGATTTGCAAAAGTATTTTCCCCCTTTTGTGTCATTCTCAAATTCAGACACGATTGATCCTGCGATTAAAAAAGGTTGAGATTTTCTGTTACATATGCATGCCCTCTGGCTTCAAAATAACAGTGACCCTAGTGTAGGACTAGGATGGTCCTAACCACTAAGCGCACATATATATATATTCTAATGGTGGTCGATCTAATAGTGTACGAATAAAGAAAAAAGCTATTTTTATATGCATAGAGATAAATAAATGTGAAGAAGGACCACCCTATGGTTCGTAGCTTGGTTCAGTGGCATGTAATTACAAGTTTCAAGCCTGTTCAAAAATGTAGGTGCTGTTAATGAAGTCTCAGAATCGTACCTAGTCTTACAAGCACACACAACCCCCCACCATTTGTGGAGTCCCTAGTAGATCCCTTTCACACGCTCACTGTTCACAAAACCCAGCTCTTTGAAATTTTAAAAACAAGCAAACAAGTGTTGTTTTTTTGCATAAAAAAATGTTGTTTCTGAAAAGAATGTTGGGTAGACATTTTTCATTAATTTGTTAGGGTATGGAGAATGTGTTGTGGTCTGATTGGTAGGATAGGAATGTAGCGTCAATTGTGTAGTCTCTGGTACATTATTAACTTGACTCTCCCGGGAAAAGCACACACATACATAGAGACATTAATTAAAATAAAAATGTGGAGTGAAAGTTACGTGGGGCAAAGGAACAGGTAAGGTAACAGTAGAAGTTTTATTGAAAGAGAAAAAAAAAATGAAGGAGGAGGTGGGAAGCATGCGCGGAGTGCGCAGTGCACACCCAGAGGCACACCGAAAAAGGTTGGGTGAGGAGAAGAAGTGAGAAAAGGGATAGTGAGGTGATGGGAAGAGAAATTTGGTAAGCGGCGGAGAAAGCTACCCTAACTGGACCACTTGCTTTTTAGTAGACAAACATTTAAAGCTGTCTTCTCTTCGCCACCTCCCCTCTTCCACTTTCATCCCTCGCGCGTGCCTATTCCTCGCCTTTGCAATATTTTACTGTCTATCATTTACAAATTACAATTCAAATTAAAATATTAAATTTATTTTTAGTGGTTTAAATTAAGTATAGATTAAAAGATTTTATTTTTTATTTTGTTTTATTACCAATACTTATAGTGATAATGTGACAAACAATGTTTCACTTAATACTAATAACTTACATTTAATTAAATGACATTAATCTTTTAAAATTTGCTAAAATTTTGTTAACTTTGCATATTATTTACGAGGATAATATTTTTTCATACTTCACAAATAGACTTCCTCTAAGAATTAAAAAATGATCAACAATTAATTACTCGTATTGACTTTGGTTTCCTATAAGTTACCATTTTTTTATAAAAAGGGGAACTCTACATTTGTTACTAACGATATATCACTTTACTTTCTAGCAACACTTCACTCTTTGGTGAGATACCAATATAATAGTTTCTACACTGGTGTTATATGGGATGATTTAGAGTTAGAATACTATAAATATTCCATTCTATATAAAATTCTTTATTTAAAAAAAAATAATGGACACAATGAAAGAGTATCACAAGTGGTTCGATAATATTTAATTTTAATAAAAAAAATTGGTTATTACAACTTTGATTTAACATTTGAAAGAAATATGAATGAAATGATAAATACGAATTTAAAGAATGACATCATAAAGAGTGTCATTAAAACTATCTAACCCTCAAATATAAAAGAATAACATTTCACATATTATAGAACTAAAATAATGAAAATTTTATTTAGATAAAAAAAATGATGATACCAATTCAAAGGTTTTATTAAAAGATTACGGTTAACTTCAATATCATATAAATAATCATTTATCATATCATTAATGTTAGTTTAAATCCAAAAACTAAAAATAACATTTTACAAAGTAAACTAACTAAAAAAATAAAAAATTAATTAGATTATTTACTTGAAGTTACTAAAAATATATTTAAGCTTTAATTAAATTACTTACTTAAATCTATCCTTAAATGTGTTTGGACCACTTCTTGCCATCTGTTACTTCTGTATACGTAGGGGATTTAAAATTTTAAATATACATACACTAAAACATGAATAAACAACATAAGCTTATATAACACATTAAACAATCAAAATTTATAATATATTTGACTTAATTAATTTTGATTTCTTCTTCTTTATTAATTTGAACAGTAAGTAAGTTCAGTTTTCCAAAATTATTTAGTCAAATAAGCTTTTTAATTTTCAATTTTCCCAATTTTAGTCTTGTTGTCAACTTTCCTCAACTTAAAACTTTTACATTTGTATTTTCTATCTAAATATTTTAGGACGTTTAAATTTAAGATGTGAAATAACTAAAAAGGTTAATTAGAAGTTACGCATTAGGTGAAATTTCAACAAAATTTGGAAGTTTATAGTTGGGCATGATATTTGGTTGGAAATGAAAAAGTCTTGAAATTTATGGAGTTTAGATATAAAATTATTGCTCATATTATTATTTGTTCTGCATTTTTTTATTTGGGTTATTTTGATAAATTAAGTCTAGCGTGTTTCAATAATTAGGTCCCAATAACCTATATTGAAAATTTTCTTATTGGATGAACCTAGTTGTAAACTGAGCACTAAATAAAGCAAAACAAAGGTAATAATTCTTACCAGATTTGTTAAGAAGACATCTTTCACTCCACACAAGAGTATCAAGATAATTGAATTGAGAATGATGCTACTAAAGATATCTTTCTAATTTTACAGTTCACTCATATTATGGTGTCATGCAAATACTTGATTGTCAGAATTGTGCAGTAGTAACATAATTAAAGTTTGACCCATGAGAACATGTGGTGGAAATTATGTTTGAATGTTTCACTTCCTACTGTTAAATATAACTCTCAAATTTGAAAGTAAAATGAATGATATTTTTTTTAATGTGTGTTTTTACATTTATTAATAATTTTATGAATGACTATTTTTTACTAAAATATTTGATATATTGAATTTATCCTTCTAATTACTTTTTTCATTTAATATTATTTAAGAAATTGAGTCTAACTTTACACCAACTAGTGTAGTGTTAATTTACTATGTTTTATTTAACATAGTAACAAATAGTTTATTTAAAAATATTATAATCATAGTTGATGGTTGGGCTAGGTATATTTAGAGGGAAAAAACTGTCCCAATCAGTTAAATGGGATAAGGTTGATTCTGTTTTGTTTTAGTAATTTTTTTCCTCTGCTATTTGATTATTTTGCTTATCCTTTCACTTCTGAAACTTTGACCATTTTTAAGCTTTCACTGTAAGTAAAAGAATGTGCCGTTTAAGTTATTTTATTTCAAGAATGAAGTGACTTCTGCTTAGGCAAAACCAACCTAATTTTAAACATATGTTTGGAGATGTCTAAGGGTGATCTGATTAGATCAAACCGATCATTCTAATACCAAATCAATAATTATGCAGCTTCAAATATTTTATTTCCATCACTTTCCGAAAAACTGTATTTTTCAAGATAGATTACGCACGAATGATGTATGGATGGCTTGTCTTGTTCGTGAAATGGAAATGAAAAGGAAGAAAGAAGTCCTATAAAATATGTGATGATACAAAAATGCTTGGAGGTTGGTTTTGATTGAAAATTACTTTAATCAAACATTATGATTTGAATCACAAAATAGCAAATCACGAATAATGATTGTGATGTCATGTCAAGTAAAACGAGGCTGAAAATATTAAATGTACGTAGGTAGCGAGCATGCAGTGGATTCAGCATACACATTCGAATGTAGGTTTTCCCTAAAGTTCATAGTTTATATATGTAGTGCCTTAAATGGGGCGCAGATTAATTTGGTGGTGGGAAGTATTAATTAAGCAAAACCTAATAAGGGTTTGTGTTTAATTAAGAGATGGATTAGATTGAATTTGGTGGTAAGCTAATGAGATGTGATGAAATGGAAATGCGCGTGGAAGAGGCATAATTTTTTGGATGACAAATGAATATGAAGAAAAGATGCGGTCCCAAGGGATGCAAAATGGAGAGAAGAGGATGGGTGGAGTACTTTAATACACCAATTAATAAGAATTAGATGGGCAAAGATTGGACCACCTCATCTCAATATCTCATCTCTCACAAACTCCCTTATTATGGCAACATTTTTACAAAAACCCAAGAGCATCTATTGTTTCTCTTTTTACTCCTTCTCTCCACCTTTCTCTACCCTCTGCACCAACACAACAGATAACAGATTAAACAACAAAACAGAAACAAAACTCTCCCACCCTTTATTATTATTTTTTGGGGGGTTCAGGAACAGAACAGAGGGTGCAGGCTGGCCCACCAATTACCCCCAAACAGACCTCTCTAACTCAAACCAATCTGAAAAAGCCACACTAAAAGACTCCTACTTAGGATCACTTCGATCTTGGGATTCGTTTCCCTACAAAGATCCCTTAATCCCTTCGCCAATAATTTTTGTTTTCTTAAAAAATTCGCAAGCCTTGTCATTGTGAAACAATAAACAAATTCATGGCCGAAGAGAGACCCTACAAATCTACCATTTTTCTATCATGGCAACATTATGGTGGATTTGGATGTGGGTGGTAAAAGCACAATTTGTTAAAAAATCAACATTTTCGTAAATCAGAGAGCAACTCATGTGGCGGCTTGTAGTATATGTACCAGGCAAAGGACGATCATAACTTTCTGTTGCTCCTGGTCCTTCATTAGTACTTTGTAGAGATGGTCTGTTTTTATTTTCTTTTAATTATAATAACTCATATCTGGCAGAGCTTTTTCATTTATTTGCATATTCAATTCAATTTTTTTGATAATGTTATTTATTTTACTGGTTGTAGGTACCAGGGATAAGAAATAATTGAGGAAATTTTCTTCTTATTTTTCTTACTGTACCAGAAGTCTATTTTGGTTGTATTTATATCTTGCATTGACCCACTTCTAGAGAGAGAGAGAGAGAGGGAGAGAGAGAGAGAGATGGGTGGACATAAATCAAATGATGATCATGGCATGAGGGTCATCATCACTCCTATCTGATCTTCTATTTCTGAGGAAGTATTTCTCATCCTTGTTCCTAGGTTGATTTTCATGGTAGCTTTATGTTGGCTTATTAGAAGAACAAATCTGAGATAAACGGAGCTCTCACTTACTCTCAAAACTACCACCGTCGCTGTTCAGAAGAACTCTCCACCGACCACCGCCGGAGACACAGCAACCCTACCTTGATCCTTTTCCCACATACCTAACTAATTATTCCACTTCCATTACGGTAAGATCTGATTTATTTAATCACTTTCCACAGAAACAAGCAAAGTAACTATTCAACTTCCTTTCTTTCTTCCTTTCTGCTTTTGGCCTTATTTATGATTCGGCATGGACCTCCCTTGACGCTTTTCAACTCTGTTTCAGTGGTTTGTGGATTATTTTGCGGGATGAAACAACTCAACAAACCAAGCATACCCCTTGCAACGATATTCCAACAACGTGAGAAACCTGAAGCAGTATAAGTAATTCGTAAGAAGGCAATTCATGAATTAAGAAGAACAATTGCAACTTGACGAGCTTTAGATAATTAATTTGATTCGATGGCTCGACAACTGTGTGAAGACAAATCATCATCTGGATTCTGCTACTCCGATGTATCACCGGGAAATCCAACGATGCTAGTGAACCAGATCCAAGGCTTTGTGTCAGACCCGGAGATGTACAACCTCAGCACAGGCATGGAAATGATAGGGTTTCCAAAGAGTGACACCAACGCTGTCATGTGGAGAAGTTTCATACCCAAACCGGGTCCCTCCTCTTCCAAGACCATCAACGACTCTTCCACCCCTTTCTACCACCATGACTATAGCAACAACAACAAGCCTTCAGATTTCACTCCCGGGAATATTTCTGAAACAAGTGCCGAGAATCTAATCGTGGGAGCTCACGATTCAGCCCCGTGGCAAGACGACAACAACCATGGCAGGTTTGATGACTCTTCTTTAAGGTGTGTGTTCCCTTGTGAAGCCAACGAAAGGCCTAGTCAAGGTCTTTCACTCTCTCTCAGTTCAACCAACCCTTCCACTATCGGGTTGCAGTCTTTTGAGCTACGACAGACAAGCCATCATCCCGATTTTGTTCCCTCGAGTTCCAGAGAAGGGTTCTTTGGAAAACCAGTGAGTGTTCAGCAGCAACAGATGTTACAAGACGGGTATGTGAGTTCTAACTCCAAAGCTGCAAGTGTTTACCAACAAGGACATTTCCTGGTGAAGAACTCCAAGTATTTGGTGCCTGCACAGGACCTTCTCAACGAGTTTTGTAGCCTAGACGCAAAGCAAAGTGAGGCGGGAAAGCCCAAATCGTTGAAGAAGCAGTGGGAAGAGGATAACAACTGTACGGGTTCCTCGAAGAAGCCTTCTCTGACCTCTCTCGAGTTCGTGGAATTGCAGAAGAGAAAGACAAAGCTGCTTTCGATGCTGGAAGAGGTATATATGTTTGATGTTTGTTTCCAAATCTTGTTTGGCTTCATTTAAGAGTGTTGTGTACTAGTACTACTTTTTTGCAAGGAAATAACACACCTTTATCCATCGTTCCCCAAAATATGGAAAAAGGCGTGTAAGTAGGTTAAATCCACGCCTTTACTCCAAGTGAATTGGTAATGGTATTGGTATCTATCCGTCCAGGTCCTTTAACTTTTCGGTTGGTGTGTGTGGGTTGATTGGATTGGGGTCTTTCGATTTTGATTTCTGAACTAACTCAGCAGCAACTTCGGGCCCTTTCATTAATGCTATGCTCTCACCTCATGACAATTCACCCTTATTCATTTACCTTAACAACACAAACCCCTTTTCCATCTTCCTTTTTCTGGCAACATTTATTCTTTTAGCATGCATGGTGAATCATTTTCATTCCATGGTGACTACCTAGCTGTGTAACTTTCAAATTAATATATGTTTTGGCTTTGGTTTGGCTTCTAGGTTGACAGAAGGTACAAGCACTACCGGAATCAGATGAAGAGCGTGGTGGCGTCGTTTGAAGCGGTGGCGGGAAATGGTGCTGCCACGGTGTACTCGGCGTTGGCGCTGAAAGCCATGTCAAGACATTTCAAGTGTTTGAAGGATGGGATTTTGGGGCAGATTCAAATAACAAGAAAAGCCATGGGAGAGAAAGACCCAGTTGCACCAGGCACAACAAGGGGCGAAACGCCGAGGCTCAAAGTCATTGACCAAGCACTGAGACAACAAAGGGCGTTTCAGCAAATGAGCATGATGGAAACCCATCCTTGGAGACCCCAACGTGGCCTTCCCGAGCGTGCTGTTTCGGTTCTTCGGGCTTGGCTTTTTGAGCATTTTCTCCATCCGTAACAAATTCTCTCCCTTGCTAATTGCTTCAATCTTATCTTGTGTTTACCAGTTAGCTACCTACATATATTATTGAAGTCCCAATATAAGTAACCAACAAAATAGATTTTACTCAAGAATCAATGTTCTCTCTAAAATAAAATAAGACCCAAACTGCAACTTGATGGTGCCGTGAGTTTCTCACGCCTAGCGTATAGAATCTCAATCATTTCTGCTTGCAAAAACAATGGTACATTTTGGTAGTTTCTGCGCATCACTATTCAGATTCCTTCTGTTGGTATGTCGTCATATTATTTTCAATCTTTGGTATGCAACGTGGGCACATAAATAATCCTTTCATTTGATGATACTTCTTTTCTTCAAATGTTGCTTGATGTTTACCTACTTGCTAGGTTAATTACAATATTGAAGATCAGATTCTTAATTAATAAGAATGTTTTAAACTTTTGTAGGTACCCGAGCGATGTCGATAAGCATATTTTAGCCCGCCAAACCGGTCTCTCGAGAGGCCAGGTATGTTTGTGTCTTTCTCTAACACATGTAGACACCTAATTTCCCTTTGGTTATATAATTTTTTGTATAAATAAAACAGACATTATGTATCAACATGTTATTATTATATCATATGTGTAAGTTTAAGTTTCTTGTGAAAATTGAAAACCGCTTTAGGTAACGCGAATGTTGAAAGCAGGTATCGAATTGGTTTATTAATGCAAGGGTGAGACTATGGAAGCCCATGGTGGAGGAAATGTACTTGGAGGAATTGAAGGATCATGAAAACAACATAGCTTCCTCGGAGGGTGCTACTGATCCAGACAATGATATAAACCCAAATATTCAAAACCCTCCACCTCATTCATCACGATCAGAGGATCAGAAGCCATCACTGCTTCGAATAGACTCGGAGTGTGCGTCCTCCATCATCAACAACCACACCCTAGATAACAAAAACGACCCAAAGGGCCAAGAACAGTGCTTTGGGTCGGTGGAGCTTGATTTTTCATCGTACACACACCAATCCTCGGGCATGGTTTCTTTCGGAAGTAATGATCAAAATGGGAACAGCCAGAGCGGGGTGTCTTTGACGCTAGGGTTACAGCAGCATGGAGTGAGCCTAGCGTTCCCGCCACCAACGCAGAGTTCACTGTACTACCCAAACCCAAGGGACCAAATTGAAGATTGCCAACCAGTTCAGTACTCTCTTTTGGATGGTGAAGGACAAAACCTGCCTTACAGAAATTTGATGGGAGCACAGCTTCTCCATGATTTGGCAGGATAGATCATGAATTCTTTATTTGAGGAATTAAGATTATCAAGATTAAAACGGTGACTATAATATAATCAAGTAGAAATTAAGATTAGTTTTTTTTTTTTTTTTTAATTTTAGCTAGCTACGTACAAAATTATATAGTACACAATTACTGCTTAATTCCATACATAAAGCTATATATACTTGGTTAATTAGATAAGCCTACCTACAGTTCAATTTCAACATGTGTATTCATGCCTTTAATTTGGAATTGCAATTCGTAAGTCAAGATTTTACACAGAATTTGCTTACTTAATGATATTTGTTTCAGTAACCTATCACTACGCTGATATAGTATGCCTAGTGTTGAATTTGAATGCTCCTGGTTCGATATGCTTGAGGTACATGTTGATTGAGGCTTCCATTGCCACTGAGCTAGTGGCAAATAAAATTCGTTTTGTGAGGGTTGGAGATATTTGTAGTTTTTTATGAAAAGAAAAGAATATCTATATTAGAAAACAACAATAATATTAGGCTGTACAAATTTGGTTGGATGCTAAGAAGAACAAGAATTACAAAAAAATATCAAAGATAATTTGGTGGGTGTGGTCCCTAATTCACACCCTCACGAAGACAACATCTCGTGCCGATAAGAATTGGTTGCTTTATGATTTGTCAACTTTTGTTATTGGCTTATCTATGTGCCCCTTTCTTTTTTAGCCAATAAAAGAGATACCGTTCAATTAATAAATTTTGTATTAGAGAAGCTAGACTATTCAAACGATCCTATCAACCCCTGTATGTTCTCTAAGGAGTGCAAGTTGTGTGTTAAAGGATGAAGAACAGAATCGCATCCACCAGACATGGATGCACGTATCATGTCCATACATTTCTTTTATTGGTATCATAATAGATGAGGAGACTGTGATAGTTTACTAGGCCTTTATTCATTTATTGTTGTTACTGTGAGAAGAAAAAAAAAACAACGCTTTATCTAGTAACGTTCATTTAACCTATATTACAATTTACTTGTTAAAAGTAGGTTTTCAACCTAACTATTTTAGATAATAATTCGATGTGAATGTAGGAGACTTAACACATTATATCCGACGTAAAAATGCTATTTACGTTGGATCATGTACTGGGATGACGTGAATGGATATTAGATAAAAAAAATTCAAATTTTACTTTGATTAAAGTATGATTCGATGTAAATTTTACTTTGATTAAAGTATGATTCGATGTAAATTTTAATTTTTTTTTAAATTTAATCGGTTTTGGCTTAAAACCAAAACCTGAAATATAGATAAATATCAATTGATAGATACATACGATATAATCTAAATATTTCAACAAAAAATTTCAATACAAAAAGATCTAATCTAACCTAAAACTTAGCTAAACAAAAAAATAAGCTAATTACATTATCTTTGTTGGAGAAAGAAGGTTGTTCATTATTTTATTATTTGTTGGATATTATTCTAAAACTATGGTAAGATCTGAAATATTTAATTCATGTTATTATGCAATAATCAAAAAATCAAAATACATTTTAATAAATATTGAAATATGTTATCTCTTTTAGTGTGATTAATATCTGCCAATAAATTCTATCTAAGACATTGAATCAGTTTTTCTATTACACTAAAATAATAAAAAAATAAAAAATTATCTCCATGCAACTTTTAATTGGAATAATAATTATATATATATATATATATATATATATATATATATATATATATATATATATATATTAAAAGTCCCTCCATGTGGTGACAATGACAATTTAGTGTCAGGGATGTCAAAATTTACTTATACAAATACCATATGAAATATTAATCAATTTATTAAATAGGTTAATAAAGAAAATTAATTTATAAAGTGGTTGTGTTCTTTCCTTTTCAATTTGTCTTTAAAACTTAGTTAATCAATATCCTCTCAACATTCTAAAGCTCACATTAAGATAGTGTCATATATAATTTCTTATATGAATTAACACATGATTCATTAGTACTGAAATCTCTCCAGTATATAAAATCGTAATATAACAATGATATTAAGAGCAATGTATATTCCCTCGTCACAAATAAAAGAAAAAAAAATGTTAAGTCTATGCTATGTATATTCAGGTTTAAATACATGTAAATCTTTTTTTTCATATATAAATTATAAATTTCAATCTACTGTGAGTTTTGGAGATTTTTCTATGATAAAAGTAATGAAAAAATGTAGTCAAAATAAAAACTAAAAATGATTTTTTTAAAATAATTTTTTATGTATTATGTATTCCTAATTTGAAAAGTAAAGAATCACAAGAAAAAAAAATTATACTATCACTATTAACAAAAAGTGTTTTTTGAAATTTATGATTATATAAGAGGTGTTATTACTCTTATAAAAATAAGCTTAAACTTACTTTTTTTCTTCTAAAGATTGAAAGCATTTAATTTAATTCAATTTAATGTCACCGACCATCTCAACACAACTTTTCTTAACCCTAATCAAAATTGAATTTTATGGAGATTTTATTACATCCATCTTAGCTGCACACTAAAACAAATCATTAGTTTTAGTACTCCTATTGGAAAAGAAATATTGCTTGTGATCTAAAAGGTTCCTTTATTTTATTGTTAAGATTCTTTTTATTATATTGAAAAACAAAACTTATATACGTTTATGTTAATAATTTGTGTTTATATAAGAAACTTAAAAAACACATTATTGTGACAAAATTCGTCATGAGACAAATTTAACACAACTATGAGATTACTAAATTATCGCTTCGAACTCTGCCGAAATAATTTTGCACGTAATTAATGTTAAAAGAATGTAGTAATGTGAAAAGAAAATTATAATATACTATTTTCTCATAAGAAAGTTGTAGTTTATTTCAATGCATAAGAAGATAACAAAGTCCTGCTTTTAATATAATAGATTACATATAATAAAATAAGACATTATACGAAATTCATCGCTACAAGATATAAATAAGTGGACGGAGGAAGTTTTAGTTGTTTATATAGGAAAATTACTGGGAATTGATTTAGAATTTACTGCAATGAAAGAAAATAAGAACTTTGATATATAGGGGAGTAGAGTAGGGGTGGTAGGTCCGTTGTGGAGTTAATTGGTGTGTGACTAATGAACCAATTGGGATAAAATATATACTATATTAAAGGAGAAAGGATCGTTTTTCATATGTTGGTGTTATTTTTACAACAATATGATAGGACATGAAATTGTAGATAGGGTCTTGGTCTCCTTCAACTTCCTAACCAACTTGCCAATTTTGTCTGTTCAAATAACTCCATCAATTCCCTCACTAAACAATTGCCGCTTGTTGCGTGTGAGATTTCCTTTTCCTATGTATTTCTGTGTCTGTACGCAGGTATAGACGTTTCGCCACTTGCCTGTTATTAATCTCGTTATAAATGCAACATATTTCTCACACCTAAAAAACACATTTGTGGCTAAGTTTCCTGTTTGTTGGGAAAATGTACCACCAACACCTAAATGTCCTTCTATATGTAGAAAAAGTAATAAATTTAGGAGATATCATATGATAAGAGGAGAAACATAAAAAAGAAAAAGTAATATCTAAGAGATTTTTTTTTTTTCTAAAGGAGGGTTTATATATCATCACATAATTCTTAATCTATATTCTCAGGGTTTATATATCATCACATAATTCTTAATCTATATTCTCAATTGTGACTGTTTTTATTTTTTATTTTTTGAACTTTACATATAATCTTTAGACCTTAATTTTCCTAGCTGATTGATTGTCAACACAATTTTCTTTAAGGAGTAACTTGTTTGCAAACATAATTTGTTCTTTTTTAATGATCTTTCTAAATACTCATTTTTATAATTTCAGACGTAACTTACTTTGTGCTGATAAATATCATAATTTGAAATGGTTAAAAAAATGAATTAACTACAAAATAGGTGTGTAAATATACATCCAATTTTTTTAGAATCTTTAATTGAAAAAATATTGTGCAACTCTCCAAATTATGTATCATATTTAACAGTATTTAAATAAATTGAATTTATGTTTTTAACAAGTTACTCCATCAAATATGTTTTTAATTTTTTAATGTATAGTAATATATTTATAAAACATCATTCAAATAATACTTTATCACATAAATTTATTATAAGACTTCTTAGAATAAAGAATGTATAACCTTTTTAATATTTTACACCCTTTCGTATTTAACTAACCTGAAATTTTTTTACTTTTCTACATTGGTTATTTAGGTTTTCTTTTTATGCTTATTGTTTGAATATATTTGTACGCGATACATAATACAAATATAATAATACTTGTTTATATTTTTATGTTATTTCTATATATTTATGTTATATTTTTATGTGTATATATATATATATAAATAAGCAACCGTTACTTTTTCAGAATTATTTTGAAATGCCAACTAATTCCGTCTTTTAATTATTATTTTTTTTTGTATTCACGTGTCCGTTTTGAATGGAATGAAGCTGTCGATTTCCTTACGAAATGGAGAGGATCCGAACACGGACTAGGGGAGGGCCTTTAGGCAGGGTATGAATATTTTGTGTTGGGCCGAGGGTCCCAAGTGTTGAGGATTTTGTAGATTAAATATGGACAAATTCTTCCTCCACCCCCGTACCCTCTTCCTGCACCCCCATATAATTTTTTTTATTCCATAACTGCCCTTCATGAAATTACATAAATACTCCTATCTTAATAAAACCCCTCCCCTTCCCAACCGGATGACCAGGCCATCTGGTTTACATTTTTTGAAAATGAGAACCGGATGCACCCCCCATCCGGTTCACAATTTCAAAAAAAATACAAACCGGACGACCTCATCCGGTTCTTAACCTAGCAGATCGAAAAATCTTTCAATTAATCCTTCATAGAAGCATTAGGTAACCAATTTGTGATGTTTATTAGCAATTAGTAGGTGATATTGATGATTAGAGTAGTTGATTTGGGATTTGAGAGGCTATCGACGGCGAATTTGAGAATTTTCCGATCTGCTGAGTTGAGAACCGGATGAGGTCGTCCGGTTTATATTTTTTTTTAAAATGAGAACCGGATGCACCCCCACCGGTTCACAATTTCAAAAAATAATAAGGGTATTTATGTAATTTTATAAAGGGCAGTCATGGAATAAAAAAATTATAGGGGTGCAGGAAGAGGGTATGGGGGTGCAGGAAGAATTTGTCTAAATCATGAGGTCATAACCTATAATATTTGGACTGGGCTGGGACATATTTCTATACTCTTAATCCAATCATTAGCACCCCTACAATACTATTGGCACCAGTCAATATAGGAAGTTACCATTACATCCCACATTTTCCCCTAGTTCAGATCTCATTTTTCCTGTGAGAAGGAGTTCATCGTTTTCTTCGGAGTATCCATGAACATAACTGAGATGCTCACCCTCTTACTTCGGAGTTTCCTATACTTATTTAGTGTATAACAAAAATATAATTGATAAAATTATTTAATTTACCTCTCTAAAAATAAAATAAACACCTAATTATAAAGTTAAAATTTTCATCAATGGAAATAAATTTTTGTTACGATAAGGGAGTGAAAAAATATTATATAATGAAAAATTGTTTTTATTGTATATAGAGACTTTATTATACATTAGATGTTCAACCAAGCATTCTGTTCTTCACTTAGAACACTAACGAAAATATATTTTCATTTCGTTTTTTATTTTTTATTTGTTGTGAAATGGCATTTTTGATTGTGAAATTAAGGAAACACGTAAAGAAAATTAGAAATACCGATCGGTATCCATTATTTTCTAAAGCAATATATGATTATATTTAACTAGGTTTAATTAAAATAATTAAATATTCTTTAATATTCTTTATAATACAATATAATATTCTCATACCACTTTGCATTTTTTATCAATCCTCCCGAATACTTTAATAAACTAATTCATAAAAGTTTTAGTCTTTTATCTCTTAGTTTTTAGGTTATAAGCTTTCGGCTAGCCTCGCTAAGAAAACAAGTGCTTAGATAAATGTTTATAAATTTGATTCTCAATTAAAACAATATTTGTATAGAATCTATTTTAAAATAAAGTTGTTTGTTTGATGTTTTTGGCTTTTTTATGCATATGGATTATAAATAACTTTAGTATAAATCTTCTAATTTGAGATAATTTAATCTTGTGTATATATATAATGTGTTTGATTGCATGTTTAGAAGCATCTTGTTGGTCCCGTGGTGATAATATATCGTTTTCCGACATACCAAACGTTGGATAGTAGTTGTTTTCATCATTACAAAATCGGAGACAAGAAAAAGGAACACGTGATTTTAATTTTAAGCTGTATTGTCCGAACACCCTCTGATCATCACGTGTGAATAGAAGAAATGAGAGAAGACGAAGAATTCTATTTCTGGCAATCACGAATCTCCTTTGGCTGTATGCATAACACAAAAATATTTTGTTTGTTTTAGTGACAGATTTGTATGTTTATGTCCAATTACCAACACCCTTTCACAATAGTGATGGCCCAACTATAAATCTCAGTTTTGTCTGTGCATGCCAATTTACTTAGTGTCCTAGGTAATATATTCAAGTACGTACTTAATACTGAATAAATGAAGAAATGAGGTCCAAGAATATAGCCAAAGAACCTAATTAATATTGATCCACACTTGTCACGATTAAAGAGGTTCGTGGATCTCTCCATCTCTACATATACCCACATCTATCTTCATGATTCCTCTCTTGTTCGTCTTCATCACTCTGCAACAATTTCTCCTTGGAGCCTATCACGCATGTATATCATCAAAAGGTCAAAACAGATAAAATTTGGGATTAAGAATTTAATAACTTTATAAAGTTTTAAAGACTATAGAAAATATTAATGAATGTGACATACCCTATCCCACAGATGAGGGTCTGGCTTCTTGTGCACCTCTATTTTTTGAAGCTGAGAAGGATCAGGCATCTTCCAGCGACATTCTGGATGAGGAACGAGGTGTCTTTCGTATTCAGTCACTGTCTGGTGCAGTGTGGAATTGAGTTTTGCCTTTGAGAAGTAAAACACGAAAGGCTTCTGACACGGGTTTCTGCTAACTGGGCGAGTGTTGAAGGCATATGCAGTGTAATCTGCTCTTCTATACCAGTTCAGGAATGTTCTCGAAGGCATTTCCATCTCCCTCTGTGCGAAAATCCCGCGAAATATTTGAACAGCAAAACCCCAGGAAACTGAAATGGTCCATTTCCTTTTCTTGTCGTAGCAAATGGATTGTTGAATGAGGGATGCTGAGTCAAGCTTCATTGGAATGGTGAGCCGTTGAAGGGCTTCTACTCTGGTAGCATTCGGGAAGATTGGCTCAACCACATCAAGGTGGTGCAGTGACACCAATGGAGTCACTGGATGTGCTGCAAGTAGCCCGAACAGGTTCCCATACACATCGTACTGTTTCAAGAAAACAAATCAACGTGAAATAGCTTGAGTGGAATGCTCTGTTCACCAAATAAAAGCTTTTTTTGAATGAGAGTTAATGCAGATTACCAAGCCTAGTTTTGTCACTGTTAGCTAAATATTAAAAATACAACACTTAATAATCACGGGAAAAGCAAGAAAAGTCCTCATCATTTGGTGTGGTGTTGCTTGCTCAACTACCCAAAACCTATACTAATTAAGTCGAAATATAAGGTACCTAAACTGTAACTCTTTATATATGAAACCCTTGCAAGGAAATGGTAAAGAAAGAGTCTTTAGAAACCTATGTAAATTAGAAAAGAACGTAGAAGAGGCACAAAGTTGTTCACCACCCACCGTCTCATAATGGATCGTGTTTTGTTTGCAAGAGATTTGCAGTTAGATGCAAAATATCACTTTCAAACTAATCAAGTTCAGTAGCAACTGGTTTGCTATATAATGTAAATACAATAACTAAAACATTTGGCAGATAGCACAGAACATACATAAAAGACAATCCAAACATACTCTTATTAGTTTTTTTTTTCTTCCAAAGCAATCTTCTTTTAAAAGTGTGGTATTTTCTAAGCGAAATTTAAAGATCAGTTCAATTGTTTGTAGAAGACTGGTATGTTCTTCAATGTTTATAATTATATTATATTCGCACTTTTAATTTTCAACTTCTCCCTTGTGTAGTTTCCTTCTCCATTTTATATTCCTTTGGCCATGTTATCTATTGCATATAAAATTTTCTATTTAATCAACTCCCTTCATTCATAAATTTACTCACTCATTTTTTTAATAAAATATTATATAACAATAAATAATAATTTATTTTAGTATTAAATGGTTATATTTTATTATCAAAATATCTTGACTTATATTCGGTGCATGTGCTGATAATACATATATATTTTCAGTGCGTTACATATATGAAGGTGTTAACAAATTATTGCTCTCCGTGCCAACTTCATTCAATATTTAATATATATGCACCTGTATTTTATACATGATTTATCCATAAGTATATGCATATATAATACTTTTAAAATAATTGTTTTCAGTTAAAATATAATTTTTAACTAATTTATATTATAAAAATATTTATGGAAGATTTATGAACATCTCATTATATTTAATATCGATTAGAGATTTTAAGCATTGATTATAATAATTAAATACTAAAAAATAGTAATTTTATTTCATTCAATAAATATTGAAAGTATTTAATTTGTTATAACATTTTTATATTATATATATATATATATATATATATGTATATACTGGGGATTTTTTTCTGTCATCAATTTGATGAATTAATTTTGTGTAATATTTTCATCTTTTATATTTTAATGTTACTAGTACTGACAATGATGCATTTTATTTTAAGAAATAAACATAAATTAATAATACAAGGTGAATATATAACAATTTTTAGGATCCAAAGTGTTTCTCTAGAAGCTTTTATTGATAAAAAGTAGTAAAACATGACGTAGTTTCCTTTCTTGTTTTTCTTCGCAATTAAAGTTACTCTTTCTTTTTCTTTTTCCCTATCTGTGCATGTCTATATATAAGGTTCTATTTACGAAAAAAAAAAAAAAAGTGAAACTTTTTCCATTTAAAAATTTTCACACACGCTAAATTTAACCAATCTAATTGATGAATTTAACTAGAGAAATTGAAATGAAATCAATCAATTTAAAAACTAATCTATACTTATATCTTCATTTTTTTAAAAATACCTATAACTTTACTTTCAAACAAATATATTTGTTGAAAACTAAATAAAAACTACCAACAAAATTAAACGTATTTAATTTGATATAACCATATTCCATGTATTATCTGGTTGTTCCAATTGGGTAAAGAGATTTATAAAATGGATATGAATCTAAATTTTCTTGAAAGTGTTTGATTTGTGTAGTAAAAATGTATTTAGGTAATAAATTATAATTGAGAAAAAAAAATATAATCCACACCACCGACACCATTCAATGAAAGGTTACACTGTTGTGAATAACAGTAAAATGGAAAGTTATACTACTGTGTCCTTCACCACCTCACACCCTGTCATGGTTTTCTCCTTTCTCCAACTTACTCATTCACCTCAATATCAAGGTCCCACTCTCACACCATAACACATGAATGTCACAACTTCCCAATCCTAAACCATATTCACCAATAAAAAGAAAACATTCTACTGAACTAGACAAGAGAAAAATGTGTCTCAGTTTATTTTTTTTTATCAAATTTCTGTCAACTATTTTAACTTTAAATATAAAAAAATTATTTTGAAATAATCAAATTTAATGTTGTTAATTGATTTTCTAATCAATTGAATAAAGACGGATTGATTTTAAATAAAACATTTTAAAGTAGCTGATGTTTTATATACATTCACGTGTGTATTTTGAATGGATTACAATACGTCATTGTAAAAAGTATGATTTGAATCGCACAGGATGATATATATATATATATATATATATGAGACAAACTTAACAAAATTTATTTTAGAAATATTTTTAATTTTATTAATAGTCTAAAATCAGTTTAAAACTATGGTACACCTTTAAATAGACATGTTTTTTTTTTTATATATTTAATAAATTTAACTTAAAACTTAAGAAAAAGAAGTGTTTTATACTTGAATTAATTCATTAATTAATTATGAAAGAGAAAAAAGTATATATTTTATAAACCTAAATTTTTGCAAGAATAAATTAGTAGGGGAGAGTTAGGAATAAACCTGGTGAAAACCGATTTCCTTAGTGAGGGGAACGCCTAGTTCGGCCATGCAAGCTTGCATTCGATCATCGGAGCCATAGAGAGCAGGGTATCTCTGAATACAACGGTCCTGAATTTTGCTCAGAGCTTTGGCCAAGGGGTAGCTGATGGCGAAGCCACCTCCGCCGTAAGCCATGCCGTAGGAGAAGAATATGTTCTGCAAGTGACTCTCCGACAAGCTCCCAATGTAGTACATGTGGTTGTGGTTATACTTGTTCAGAATCTTCAGCAGGTTGTCGGTCACAAAAACGGTGTCGTCGTCGCCCATGACGAACCACCGGACGTCCTTGAGCCCCAAACGCAGCGTTTCGGTGACGATGCGGGATATCCGAATGGCGGAGCGGTGACCCAGCTTGTTGGTGTAGACGAAATTGGAGGTGTCCGTGGAAATCCTCACCGGTGGCAACCCTTCCTTCGGGTCCGTCTTCACGCGATCGTCCAGCCATACCACTCCCCGCATCTCCTTCTGCCTGTACCAAATCTTTATGTAATTCTTTCTGTGCTCCCACAGCTTCGACGACGCCGCGATTCCGAACACCACGTGACGGAGCTCCGTTTTCTGCTCGCGCCGCTTCCCCGTTCCAGCGGAGGAAGATTCCCTCTTCTCCGTTACGTTTGCGTAGGGGATAGAGGAAGAAGAGAGGTGGTTGACGTTGAAAGGCGCGTGGTTGCAGACGCTTGAGGAGGTGGAAACCAGCTTCAGAGTGTAAAGCATGTAGGTGAGCGAAACGAAGAGCATTAGCCATACCATAAGCTTCTGTGAGGCTGAGGATCGTGCCTGCGGCGGACATCGACCCTGATCCAACGTTACTTTCTCCGAATCTTTCATTCTTCCACTTTCTTACGTAGCTTCTGTATAAAATAATAATACAAAATATACTTCCCTTCAATACCGTTAGACACAAAAATGAGTTATAGAATAAAACAATGTCAATAGTTGCTCCAGATTCTGACACACAGTACGACGTAGCAATACCAAGCGATAGTTGTAGTTATACAGTGAGTGAGAGTGCGTTGGGGTGAGGGGTTTATATGTGTGGTATATATGATATATGCAATGGCAGTGGGGAGAGTGAATGAATTAGATAAATACTCGTTATCGGAGTTAGACAAACGTCTACATTTCTACTTTGATAAGGTTCCTACACATGCCATATATGACAATTAGCAATTTTCACTTCTCTTTGTTTTTACTCTGCTGGGGTTAAGTGGTTAACTACTTTCAATCCAATGCAAACAAACTACTCTATCATCTAAAACTGGCAATGGTAAAGTCCTGCCCGTTTGTCTTTTTCTTTCGCTTATCTTCTTAGTGGCCAAGTGCAACACATAACAAAATTATTATACCAATTTCTTCTTGTTTTTAACTTATATCAATATGTTATGTTCAAGGATATCTCAATTGGTTTTACGTAAATATGAAAAATGTATGATTCTCTGTGACCATTGATTGACAACATATCGTTAACAGTAGTACCGTGTGCTAGGCCTTCTTTTGTCTAAGATTTTCATTTCAGACGAGACTTCTTTTCTATTTGGCAACGTTACTTTTCTTAATAAAACCAAAGTTTCTTATCCACAAAAGAAGTCAGCACCTTTTAAGGAAAAAGGAAAGCAATAGTGTCAATTTCTTTCAGCAACTATTTGTCGCACATACGGAACACCTTTATTTACCACTTACCTTGCTGAAGTTAGTGGGAAGAGATTTTCTGCTGATTTCATTATTCAACTAGATGATAACCATATAGTTATTGCTAAATAGCACACTTTTTCAGCTGGTCAACAGGTGTGGCTCTCAACGGATTAATTTTTACATACTATTTTACAATTTTTTAGTGTATAAATATTAATACATTGTGATTGGTTTTTCTTTTTATCCTTTATAACAGGACAGAAAGCCACGTTGTGATTGTGTTTGAAATTATTTGTTAACTCCTCATCTTGTAAAACTATGCCTTTTATTTGTGCACCTATGAGTTGTGGTTTCCATGATAGAGAATTTTTTTATATATATATTTAACAAGATAATGCTTTATAAAGTGTATCTTTCATGAAGTCCATGAGCTTAACTTTGTAAATATTGTAAAAATAATTAATTTATTTTCTTTAACTAAAAAGGTTTTCTTTATTTCGTGTTAATTTATTGTGATACTTTCCTATATAATTTTTTAACTTTTTATTTTAAGTTTTATCTAAACTAATTCTATCGAATTTATTTAATTTTTTTCCTTGTTTACGAATATATATTCAAATAAACTCTTTCTTGTGTTTGCTAACTTGTGCACCCTATAAAGCGCGGAAAAGAAGTCCTAAGATTCACGTCTCACCATAGGCTCAACAGAACATTTGCAAGGGGTAGTTGTATCTTAGAGATTTAGCCCCTCTAAAAGTTAAACATGGGCCTAACTTTTCCGAGTGTTGGCCTGCCTGGAAGATGGTATATCCAGGCCCATCCAATATACTATGGGCCCTAAACCATGCACTAACCCATGGATTCATATTCCATAGAATTCATTACTTTTTTACGCAGGTGATCATACAAGAAGCTTTTAAATTTATTAAGCTTGCTAATTATCATGATTTAACATTTTTATAGGCCGCACTGCATTGTTTCTAGTAGCCAATTATCCTTGATGGTATAACTATTAATTAAGAAATGATCGATTAAGTGCACAGCATAGCCTAGAAATTGACAAAAATTCCTTTCTAATTGAGTGTACATTCAAAACTGGAGATTGCTAACTTAGAGTGAGAGAAAACAGTAAAAAGCATAGAACGAAAGCTACCTAAAAGGGAATACAATATAAAGGAACGTGAACAACTAGTAGAATAAACATTAATCTCTCATAACAGCAACTAGATTTTCCTTGGAGAATTGAGGCCGGAGGGAGATGCTTTGGAAATTACAGAGATGATTGAATGAAAAGCATTAGCAGCTATCTTGGACTTAATCTGCCCTCTTTTTGGAAGTGGCTTTTGGCTTCTCAACCTGTTCCTGTTGGCAAATTCAGCAGCTGAAACACGACCCGTTCTGTTGTTCATTCTCTTCCTATAAAAAAACTGATCTTTTGAATGAAGGTAGCAGATAGTGTTTGTGTAAAGAGCTGGATAAGAGGAAATGTAAGGTACCAAGGAGTTTATATAGAATAGAACCCTGAAAAACTCTATCGATAATTTGTTATAGTTAGGTAAGACAGACCAGTGGGAGAGTGATGCAAATTAATATTGGGAAAGAAGGTGAAGCAGCACTGTTTCGTTGGTGGGAGTTAGGGAGCATGCCAGCTATTTTGTCTTACCCTATAAGATTCCTTTCCTCTCAACGCATGACAAGTTCAGCGTCGAATCCATATCTTTGATTTTGAGTGAAACAAAAACAAATCATCACAGGCGTATACTATATTATATAGTTTCAAAGATATAGGGTTAGTGCTCTTTTCAGCCTTGGAGCGATCAACACGTGCGGGTAAATCAGTTGGATCTTCAACCAATGGAATCTTCACTGTTCGCTTGTTTCTTTCCTTGGACAGATAATTTTGTTGACATTTGGCGCACCAGTTCAGGGAGCATGTCGCGTTCTTATGTGTCACTGTCTCAGTTGCAGTGTAACTACAAAACTAGCTGGCGGTGTATATGTATTAGAGCCTTCAGGTCAAGCAAATATTAATATATTTGGTTGTGTATGAAACTTTTTTGATGTCATTTATGTACATGATGCGCTGTCACATGGTTATAAAAGTTGGTTTGCTGATTTCAAACACGACCACCGTGCACAATGATATGCAAAAATAAAAGAAGGTCGGCACCTGTTTTATCTTAATTTGTGAATGTTTCTGATTTGTTGAATTAGGGTTTTTTGTGACGGTTGACTGGACGGTATTTGGTGGACCTAACTTGTATATTATGTGGAAGATTCAGGGCTGCCTCCTGTTAGGGTGGACACAAGGAGATGGACAGATAGAATTTGTCTGTTTCTTTCCTTGCCTTAGAACATGTGACTTCTCAGAATGTAGGTACTCCTGAGGCAATGAATATCAAGGTATAAATTATTATATATATGACTTACTGCTATATATTTAGGTCTCATCCGAAATTAAAAAAAAATTATTTTAACATTCTTCATTAAATAAGCATCGACAACTTTATTTCTGTAATATATATATATATATATATATATATATATATATATATATATATATATATATATTAATAGTTTAACTTAAAAAATAAAAAAAATAATTTAAATATTAATATAATCAGTTATTTAATGGTTTTTTTATAATTATGGATTGTAAAAATATTAATACTCTAGACAGAAATATGAATATAAATATATATACTTAAAAGCAATAATAATTTTGTATGTATTAAATATTTACTAACACTTATATTTACAAGAAATGTATAGAATTAATTAGTTATTGGCTTGTCTAACTATACGAAGTCTGTACTTGTTCTTTATACGAAGTCTGTACTTGTTTTTGTAGATTTTGCATAGACTAGAGATTAAGTTTTTTTAATAATTTATAAATAGGTACAAATCTTATATTATAAAATTGATTTTATAAAGTTAAATTAAGATTAAAGTTTATTTTTTAAAATGGTATTAGAATTTATCTTAATATAATTATTGGATCTAACATTTACTATTAAATTACTATTAAGCTACCTTTAAAGTCGCAATCTTTGAGACCAGGAAATGTTTGAAAATCTCATATATATTAGATAAAATCTTTTTAATAATTTTATAAAGATGAGATAAGTTTTTTTTTTTTCAAAGAAAAGAATGTAAGGTTTGGGTTGTTGCTTATGTTGACTAATCAAATTAGATTAGCCCAATGTATTGGGCCGAGGCAACAGGCTATGCGGATTACACTTGGATCCAATGTGAAAAAAAAAAAAACACATAATTATTATTTATTTATTCTGAGTCTTAGATTTGTCCTGTCACGCTGAAGAGAGATGGAATAAATTGTTGAATATACTAGTTTCGTAAATGGTACAGAGGTCAAGTGTGATTGGCTGCACTGAGAGAAAATTACGAGAAGTTTGCGAATCAAAATACTCAAGGTAAAATAGTAGTAGAAATAATTCCAAGCTGGACAAAGATGAGATAACATATTCTTGGATTTCCTGTCAAGTCAGATACAGCAAAACAAATGAAGCAGCTAAGCAAACTAGGACTGATTCTTTGATTAAAGCCAGAGAAAGCTCTTTGTTCTTTTCCTCAAGTAAGTCACATGGGCAGAAGATATTAGTGTCAGCGAGTTGCCATTGCTCGTCAATGGTAATGTTTACGTAAGAAAATTTACAAATGGATGCTGTGATCAATTTACCAACCAGAACTTCATGCCATTGGCTGGGAATAGACTCCAACGTCACAAAGAGACTCGCCATCAGGTTCCCCTCCAGCAGAACAAAATGCAGCTTGCACTCAGACAAGATGGAGATAAAACGACACACCATCAAGAAGAATGTCCTAAACAATTCTTCGGGTAGAAACAGAATTTTAGCCATGGCATCAAAAAGAGATCCCAATTCTCAGCAAAATTCTCTCTCTCCAGCAGAGATTGTAGATCAGTACTTCACAAGCATCAACGGTAAAGACCTGCCACAATTGGATGAGTGCATATCCGAAGATGCTTGCTTTGAAGACTGTGCCTTCACCAAACCATTTCAGGGAAAGAAGGTTTGTTTCTGAACCATACATCCTACCAAAACTAAGCCATGGTTGATTGCAAAGAGTAAATAGTCTGCTAGATAATCTAAAACAACACTGCAGGAAGTAATGCACTTCTTACAAAAGCTTACTGAATGCATGGGCCGGAATGTGAAATTCAGGGTGAAACATATATACGAGGGAGATGATTTAACTGCAGCAGCTAACTGGCATATCGGTCATATTTCTTTCGTACATTTATTAATTTTCTCGTTAATGCTCAGTTTTATCTTGAGAAAGAAATGATCAAGGGGTTGGTTACAATGTTTGTGGTATGGCAGAATGGAAAGAGAAACAAATCCCATTCACAAGAGGTTGCACCTTCTTCAAGTTAACAAAATTAGGAAAGAACCTGATCATTTGGTAAGATGCAAAACGATTAATTCCACTCTTTTATTTGTGTAAATCATGTGCTCACAATAAAAGTAAATCCAGGAGAGCTGAGGTACTAATTGAATCACCTATCAAACCTGGAAGAATAGTTTTGGTAAGCCCCAAAACGTGAATTGGTTCTTCCTTAGTAGTTTTACTTTTATGATACTGAAAGCAACTTTATTTTTCTCCTTCCTTTGTGGACAACCATCTCATATCTGATAATCGTACGATACTTTTGTTTTTTTATCCGGATATGTTTAATTGGCGTTCCTCTTTAAAAATTCAGACCCTGTTGAAAAACGTGACTTCGACATTTGATGACTTTCCAAATCTAGCTGAGTGTAAGTCATGTTCCTATATTTTACAATTCCTTTTAACCATCCAAAAGATTTCAATTAACATCTACACATGTGCATGTTCCTGCAGGGTTCTTGAGAAGTCCTCATGTAATACTAACATGGATATTGAAAGTTTACAATATATTTATAGCATGTTGGCTTCATCCTCTCCTAGAAGGCTACATAAAGCTATGGAGTTTCTTTGTTCGATTACTAAGCTCTGCAATCACTCTAGTGACTTTTATATCTAAGATTTTCTTCAAGTGAAAATCACCCTTCTTAACCTATATTACATCTAAGAACTGCTTGCACCAGATGGTTAGAGATCACATCACTTGTCACCTTCATAAGTACTCTCTAGCAACGACAGAACTACCAACGGTCCAATAACAGGTGGAAGTGGTGGAGGCTTGCTATAGGCGACTATTGGGTCAGCCATCTTTATCTTCGTTTCGCTAGCTTCATTCTCCTCTTGTTTCTTAGGTGTTGAAGTCGCCAATAATCCTGTTTCAAGCATAAATTATGTTCGATAAATAAATTTTCTTATCCTATAAAGCTCCCGCAGTTTAACAATTAACAAACTAACAAAAGCTTCGAATAAAAACAAGATAGTCAATGTATTCAGTACAATCTATACAATATAAAAATAGAAGGCATCACACGATACCCCGTGATCCATTCATCGAGTACTTTTGCCAGAACCTGCGTTTTGCACGCAGCACGAGTGCCACAGAACCCCGCATTTTTTCCACAGCTACCATCCGTTACCTGCAATGATTGAAGAAAACATGCTTTAGATTTATGAATAATCCATCGTGAGAAAAATCACATTTGAACAACTTAAAACATAGGAAGGGCCGAACAGTCTCGTTTGTAAAAGGTGTTAGACACATCTACGTATCGATTATTACAACTGCTATGATCACATCAGAAATTGATATTAACAGCACAATCCAATCCATATGGCCATCCGCATTGACAACTTCTGATAAAGCATCTACATAAGAGTTAATTTTTGCAAATGATGACGAAACTGATTTAGTCAGCAGAGATAACGAAAATTGATGTATATCAGCTATTAAATGAAACGGCGCATACAATTCTTATGCAAGGTTTCAAAATATGGTTTACGATCACAATTTTGTCTACAAAATTAAGGATCTTCCACTCTTTAATTTCAAGAACTTTTGTATTACGTACAAAAACACAAGATAAACGCTTCAATTCAAACCAGCGCATTCACTTACACGGCGATCGTGAACAGGCGAAGATTATAAAAAAAAAATGAAGCCGTTTAGCTATCACGAGCATAAAATTCGGTGAAATTAAATGAGAAAATAGCAAGCTTGCTGGAGTGTGTGTGAAGCAATGAAAATATTGAAAAGAAAACTTACAGAAAAGATTAAATCTGGATTGGAAGGATGAAAAACCGAGACGAGTTGAAGGAAGGAGAAGAGATTGGACGAAGAATAAGCGGCAATCCAATGGAAAACAGATTCTTCCCGAAGTTTCTATGTCTCAATTTCATTTTATAAATTCAAATGCTTTTTTTTGGTTTTGGAGAAATTGGAAGAAGCGGAACAATTTGGACTGGATTGGACTGGACTGGATAACTAGCAGAAAACAAGGCAGGCCCATGCTAATTGCTATTCACCTCACCTCCACTTTCACCTTCCAAGTAACTTGTTTTATTTATTTATTTTATTTTTTAATAACACCATCACCCAATTAGTGGACACCTTTTTGTGTCAATTAACCACGAAACAAAAGCTGATTTTTGTTTTATCATAATTAAATAATCCGATTATTAAAAAGCTTGCTCTGTAATTAATTCAATTATTAAAAATAGTTTGTATCACAATTCAACTTAATGTATATGAATTATTTTTTTAATAATAATTGTATTAGTTACGATACAAGTCACACTTTTTAACATTATTTAAATCACTACGGTATAAATTATAGTTTTAATATTACTAGAAAAATATAATTTTAATATTAATGTAGATTGATTTTTATAATATTTGTTGAATTGATTTATATAAGGTATACATTTTTATAGTAATAGAACTAATTATTATATAAATTATTTTTTAATAATAATTAAATCATCTAGGATAACGGTGTCTTTTTAATGGTAATCCAATTATAATTTATATAATAGTTAAATTAACTGGTGTTGTGACCGAAGTAAGCTTTATTGTTCCTAGGCGGAAAGAGCGAAGTCTATGGGATGTGTACTTTATATTTTATGATTTAGACAACGATAATTGATAATTGATTCATCCTCCAGAAGATTCTTTGATATATTTAAGTTAGTAAGTGCAATTAAAAAATATAAATATACATGAATATCAAGTAAATGTTCCGTGTGAAATTAGTATTTGTTTATATATTTTTCCCTGAAATTAAAGACTTAGATGTAGTTAGTTATTTAGTCCGATATTCTTTAATTATAATCATATGATGTTGTTAGTTGTCTATAAAATATATTCAGAGTTGTTTGAATAGATAACAAATATATTGTTAATTGTATTGAGTTATAATCATATTTCTAAGTTCTTATATTATTCTTGTTATTAATAATTTAATTATTTGCAACACAAATTATTTTAATAATAATTGAAATTAATCACCCTTTTTAGTAGTGATTTAAATTGCCATGTTCGATGGTTTTTATGGACAACTTGCCCTTTCGACCAGCAAACACAGGTGTGCCCAAATCTTACCATTGTGTTTTTCAACCTTCAGTGTGATTGCACACTCTTTATTTATATATATTTTTTAAAAAAGCTTCAAGCTCTTAATTTAAGAGAAAAAAAACCTATAAATAAAGGACCAATTACCAACCCAACAAAAGAAAAGGACCCGATGACCCATCCCAGAAAGAAGCACTACAGATGTGAAGGAAAAGAAGTATTCACTTGCAGGGAAATAAAGAGTATGTTTAAAATATAATGCAACAATGATATCGGAAAATTGAAATTGTGTATCTGGATATTTGATTTTGAAATTTTAAAATTTTATTCAATTGTCTGAAAATTAGAAGTGTATTTACCATAAGATCAATCTCTCTTATCACTCTGATTAGTGAAACCTCCAGAAATAAGAGCAAACTTTTAATGTTTTAATGTATCTAAAATAAAGTGTGTCCTATTACCACTCTCGTTTAAATAGAAAACATATTTACGAGAAACGTTTTACATTACTTTATTCTAAAGCATATTTGAAAATAATTTTACTATTTTATATTATATTATTTATTTGTATTTTTATTGCCACCACAAAAATATAATAATACTTCATTAAAATACTTATTTGATTAAATCATTTTTTCTAATTCAATTATCAAATAAAAAAATATTTTTATGATTTTATAATTTGTGACTATGTAGGCTTAATATTAAATCAATTGTTGTTGGAATGAGATTTTCGTTCTTTAGAAAAGAGTTGGGGGTACTTACAAAGTTAAAGTTACTGCAGTGAAGTACTGAGATAACTGTAAACACGAATTTAAAATAAATATGATGACCCTTTATACAGATGAGACTTTATCTCTTAATCATGGTGTGCTGATAAGTTTATTTTGATGACATGTTCTAAACAAATCTCTCATATTTTGTACATATATTAAATATGTTTATTATTTTGGAAAACATAATCATTAATAAGAATATTTTCTTCTTAAATCTTGGGATACTTTTCAAAAGATGCTACGTTGAATTTAGTAAAGCGAAGTATAAATTGAGATAAATTGTTTAGCATAAAGCTAAAATAAATATGATACCCTGCTGTATGAATGGTAAGTTTATCTCTTAATTCTGGTAAATCGGTAAGTCTATCTTGATGAGATATATTAAGTAAATATGTCATACATTTTGGGTAGATACATTGAATATCATAATTGTTTTGGATAATATATTAATAAAAATATTTTCTCTTTAAACCTTGCTTCAAATTCTATCTAGTCATATTGCCTAATTTACTTGTTTGGTAAGCACAAGTGAGTAACATTTAATAAGAACATGTTTCCCTAATCTTAATTTAAAATCTTGCAGTCATATTGTTCAGTTTACTTCTTTAGTAAGCATAATGGAGTGGCTTTTTTTTTTTTTTTTTTTTTTTTTATGTTTTTTGGATTTTAAAAGTTGAGTGAAAAATAACATTTAATCATGATGAGAAATGAATTACTTAATGAATATATTTGGGTTTATTGGTTGTCTTTATTTTTATCCTTATAGTTAGTTTATTTTGGAGATTACTTAAAAAGAAACTCGTAATCATCAACGATTTTAGGCAATTACTATAAAGAACGAGATTACTAATGTATATATTATTGAAAAGGATTACATTAACATATATTTTGAAGTTTGATCCCAAGAATAATTCTTACTGATAAATTTATCAATTTCCTCTTGTTTTCTATATCTTCCGTTCAGAACCCTTATTTAATTAATTATGAATTTCATCATATAATTGTCAATTATTATTGTTAATATTAAAAAGTTGAATAAATTAAACATAATATATTATATCATGCAAAATTTCCTTTAGATATGATAAATAGCCTTTTATCGATGTTTTGTGACAGTTTAAAAAACAGAGAGAGATATTCGTGTTGATATAAATCATAGGATGTTATCGTGCAAATAAGAGAGGAAACATATTCGGTCAATCTTTAACAGGCTTAAGATTAGATTTTTTTCCTATTTTAGTATAATTTTTTTACAAAATTTTTATAATAAATAAGCTTTTTTTTTTAATTTTCGTTATAGATAAATTATGTCAATTTCATATTATTTTATTTTAAAAAAATTATATCATTATAATACGATTTTATTTAATTTATAATAAAGTTGTGTGACACAATCTAAACAATAGAATTAACTTAGGTTAAGAGAAATATGTTATTGTATAATATAAGATTTTTAATTTTTATTTTAAAAGTTTTCATGTTAAATTTTTTTTTTTCCTGTAATCCTGTAGTTTAACTCGGCACGATTTATCATATCGACAATATATTTTTTTTCATTCTGATTATTACTTTATATTTTCATGTCTTATTTTATAAAGTAAAGATTCAGGAAAACATCTCGAGAACACTAACATGACTAAGATCCTCTTCTTTAAATAATTATTTTAATAGTTAAAATAAGAGAATGGATGTCAACTTAGATATATTTTTATACGTATTAAATGTATTCTTTAATTAATAAGTGAAGATTTATTGATTTTTAACTTTTGAAATTCTTTAAATGAACTTTAAGAATCAGATATAGAAACTCAATTGCATATTCCTTCGTTCTTGTTTATAATGTTTAGAAATTTATTTATCCTTTTACTGAGATTTCAAATTCACCGTTGGAGTGTGAAAGATAAAAAAAACTATTAGATAAAAAAATTGTTTAAAATAATTTTATTTTATATCACACATTTAACATAAGACATGGTATTTAACGTTTTTTGGGTGACTTAATTTGAAAAGGAGCATAGGTCCTACAAGATCCCTACCAACCGAACTCTGTCAATGGAGCTTTTAATCTTCTCATCTTTTTCCAGAGGAATACATGTCATATATGGGTCCATCCATATTCAAGTGCAACACCACCCATTATTTCGCTCTTTATGTCTCATGCTTTACACCCACCAATTATTTCCATTTTTATTATTTCAATATTTTAAAAACTTATTTGAATTATATACAAAAATAAATTGCTTTCTAGAACATTAGGAAGAAGTAAGAAAAAAATATGTATTTATTTATTCTTATAGAAACAGTGTAAGTTTTTTGGAAATTACTCAAAAGTAATAAAAAAACATTTTTTATATTCTGACATTTTTCAAGCATTTAAACCAAGACCATAGAGATTTTTAAAGTAAAATACTTTCTTGACCCTCATCAAATCAATAGTCAGCAACTTAAATATTATTATTTAGATTCAAAAGCTTATGATTGTGTCTGAACTAATGATGTTAAGACAGTGCCCCCAAATTGCAATTGTTGTTGTACTTCTTTGAATAGACGAATAATAACTTTCGTACATAATTTTTTTAAAAAACGGTGCCAGTGCATGGTCATCAACCTCTTTAGTGAAATGCAAAAATGTCATCCACAATTTATTTATTTCATATAAATATCAAATAAATACAAATTATCCAGCCATTGTATTTAAAATATGAATTTTAACTGGATTTTTATAACAAAAGATATAAAAGTGTTTTTTATTCTTATTTTAACCATTCTCCTATAAAATTAGTAAAACTTATTAATTTAAAAACTGAACTAATTAAAATACTTAATATATGAGTTGTTAAGTGGAACGAGACATAATTTTTTAACATTAATTTTTTTTCCATGGAAAATATCTGCATATCATTATCTAACTTTTAAAACATAACAAGAATATATAAGTAATTTTTTTTATAAGTGCTATTGTTGTCTGTTTTCATACAAATTCCTTTAAAATTCATAGTTAAGAAAAATTATTGAAATGACATTAATTTTTAATTAATATTAACAATGAGATTTATAAAGATAAATCATTAACTTCACAAGTTATTCTTATAAATGGACTTCATGTCTACGGGTTTATAAAATGTTTAATATTTTTATTTTACATAATAAATGAGTCATAAGCTACTTATATAATATGATTAAATAGATTTTTTTATTAAATATATTTTATACAGTAAAGAAAAATAGGTTGTTTATATCATGAGGAAGTAAATTAATATTTAAAAAACCTTTTTTTCTATTAATGAAATCTAGAAAATACTAAAAATTTATAGATATTCACTTTCGATCACAACAACACTATGAGAATGTTCACTGTGGGAAGAAAAATCTGATTAGAGTCACATTTCATATAATGCAATAACATAAGAAATGTATACAAATTTAAAGACTTACTACATGTATGTGTATAGAAATTCAAATTCAGAAACAAAAAATATACGAGAAAACTATTACCTAATGTAATAAATATTCCAAAAACTTAAGAACAAAAGTTAATACATGAATATTGTCCAATGTCTTCATGTACAAAAAAAATATAAAAAAACTAGAAGAATGTTCTTAAAAGATTTAGAATTACTAGCTTTACAATTTTGTAGAAAACAATTTGATCTAATTGATTGTTTTTTAAAAAAAAAAATATTTTGTTCTTATTTAAATATAGAAAACTCAATACAAACTATCTAATTTATTATTTTGACCAATAATAGATTATATGCGAAATATATTTCTAAACCAAACTCCAGATAACTAATATCAGTTACGATAATACATATTTATGATAATTGATTATGATATCAATTATTTGTGAATGTTTTAGTTGTGCAATTATAAGATAATTTATTTTGTTTTAACATAATATCTATTATTATATTCTCAAACACTTTTAAGAATAGTTAAAGTTTAAAAAAAATAAATCGAATGAATGTAACATGCATAAATTCAAAAAAAACTCATGGTGATGCGTGAGTGATACACTTGTACACAAGTTTCGACTTCCATAAACTCAAAAGAACTAATACTAATGCATGAGTCATACACATTAACGCGTAAAACAAAATCATATAATTATTTAAAAGTAAATAATCAAAACCAAACTCGATTCTGAAGGTAGTGAAGATTCTTGATCAACATATATATTGATAAATTACTTTAAAACAATATTACATCACATATTTATTGTTTTAAGACTCATTTTATATCAATATGATTGTTAACATCAATTATAATATTAAATAAGTTTTTAATTAACTCAACATCAAAATAGTTATTTGAACAAAGTCTTATGAATTAAATAAGTACTATGTCGTTATTGTTAATATTTACAATGTGAATATTTGAAGAATTCAACCTTGTAAAAGAATTCAACCTCTAATTCATAAATCTTATTGAATTTCTGTCCATTTTTTTTTACTGAATATTAGCTTTCTACTTTTACAAAAAGATTAATTCAAGTTTTTTTTTTTTAAGGAATCTTGTTTGAGTCGAGAACCAATTTATTATACTATAATTTTTAATATAGTTTAGTTTTAAACTGTATTATATTAAAATTCATCTTTAAAAAATTTTGCTCATAAATTCTAAACATGCTCGGCCCAATTATTAATTTAATCAATTTATACAACTCAATTTATTATTTTATATAGTTTCTTTACTATTTCATCAACAAAATACTTTAATCTTCATCAAGATTTGAAGAAAAACTGACCTCGTATTATACCAAGCAAGTTAAGATTATATTTATTGAATTAAAAATATTTTGACATTTATTTGTTAATATGATTAGTATAAATAAAATTTAAATGTGATAAAAATAAAATGAACAATAAATAACATAAAAGCAATATTTACATATATTTATTAAAGTTTGCAAGAGTCTGAAAATATTCTATACTAAGAATATCCACAAAATCAAAATTCAATAATTATCAATAAAACATACAAACTAAGAGATTACTTAAGATAGTATTTGGTACATGACAACTTTTTTTTTCATAAAATGTTTTTTTTTTTTTTTGTGTGTGTTTGGTATATTAATTTAATTTATATCGTGCATCCTCTCTCTAGACATGAAATTATTATATTCCAGAAAAAAGATTATAAATTCTCTCTAGCTCATTAAAATTCCATGTTTAAAATGATGGCTTGTTTGAAGCACATATCCATGGGGAATACCACTAGTTCTTTTTAGTGTAAATAAGGTAGAGAGAGAGGGAAGGATTAAGGGTAATTAATTAAGTGACATGTGTGGGTGTAGATTATTAATGAAAGCTTATGTGATATTTGACACTTAACCTACTTGCTGGTCCACCCGAATCACCAAGCTTCAACTTTAATATTCTTCTTATCTTCTAACGATCCATTTGATTAAAAATAAATAATTACGCACCAGTATTGTATGTTAACTGACTTATTAACTAATATGCATCGATGAAAAAAAAATTAACTAATATGCATAGCATCAGCAAAAGAAATTTAACTCGACCTACGCCAAAAGAGAGTTGAACATGCCGCAGTTGAAAAGTTTGAACTTGAATATATACTAAAAATGAAATACCATTGCTTATAATAGATGACATGTGACATGTGAAAAATAATACTTTTAGGTACAACTTTTTAAGTAGCGTTCATTGGAGGATTTTTTAATTAAGATAATACTTCACAAGTATTTAAGCTAATTTTAAGTTTTTTTATTAGTTGAAAGTTTACATTAATTATGTTGGTCGTGTTTGATAAACGATTTTTTTTCCTCCAACATTCATTTATGGTATGTAAATAATTAGATAAATAAAAGAAATTAGAAGTACCACTGTTGAAATGATATTAAAAATATTTGTTGATCTCACTTGAGATAGTTACTTGAGTTTCTATACATACACAAAAATTTAACAAATTGTGCATAATAGTATAAAATATATTGATCGGAATCTTTTAAGAGATACAACTAAAGAATTTTTGCTAGATCAAAAGTGGTTATTTTTTAAACAAAAAGTCCAAATAAAATATAAATAGCACTTATATTATGGGATAAGATAATCAATTACAATTAGACATCACTTAATTGATGCACTTGGGTTTAAGAGGTGAGGTTCAATCTTGACCAGAATTCCCTACTAGAAGTATAACTTTATCATAAAATTAATAAGTTAAAGCCACTAGAGATAGAAACTTGGATATTAAGTTAAATTAAAAAAAAAAAAACAAACAAACACGAGAGCATTAAACCTGATTTATTTGTAGTGTATATACTCTATGAGCCGACAAATTTACAGTATATGCACTTTCATTGTATGGGCTAGCTTGGTAACACTTACTATAGTTTTAGACGAATTGATTATAATTTATAGAGTCAAATATAGGATTATGTAAAAGATCATATAAATGATTGATAAAAAGAATTATAACTGAGCAATTTTCAGATAACATTTGGTGTATTAATTAATGTACTTGTCTACAATGAAACTAAATTATAATTTATTCAAGTTTTCTGCGTTGTGAGAAAATAATGTTGTTTGTCTGTGATGCTTCTTACTTAAAATCCAGAGACTACAATGTTGTTCAGATGTAATACTTGAATAAAATAAATCATCCCTGTTCCAACACAGTCACATACTTTCGGCTAAACCATATAAAGGGTTTCTTTTCTCTCTCTTTCCGCTGTAAGAAAAAGCATCTTTAGCTTCTTGTATATAAATGATTAAAGCAGTCATAAAATTCCTACCTTTCATACATCCGAATATATATTATATATTCAACAAGCAAATATTGCCACTGAGCAAACCAATTCAATATGTGTTCGGCTTCGAAAACGACCACATATTTCTTAACCCACATTTCATTCCACTTACTCCTTGTAGTAAGAACAATGTAAAACACATATATAAGCGTATCCTTTAAATCTATCAATGCAAAAATGGCCAATTAGGTACAGTGCGTTATCACATCATCTGCACCATTTTACTGTATTTTAACTATTTTCATACTTTGCTTAAGCAGACAACAAACCACACCAGAGGTTATATATATATTTATATAGATAGATACACATATCTAGGGTTAATGTTATCACTGAAATTAACGTTGGCTTGATTTGCAATTAAGCAGGCACAGATCTTGAAGGGAATTGCGTGCGCCATGAGTAGAGGTGAAAGTTCTGGTGGTGGACAGAGCTCTTTGGGATATCTATTTGGGTCAGAAGAACAGCCAAATCAGCCTCAACCCACAAGAACAGTTCCATTACCACCCTATGGCGTTGAAATCGACAACACCATGCTCCCTCACGCTGTTAATCCTCCTAACACCCAACTTGTTGTCACAAACAACCGATCTCAAGGCCACCACTTGGGAAACATTGTAACTGTAAGCTAATCCAATTTTATCAACCTTCATAATCATCTTAGTTATTTGTTAATATATATAGTTTTTCTCATATATAGATATGTGTGTGTGTTACAGGATCGGCCATCGACAAAAGTCAAATCGGTACCTGGTGGTCATTCATCGCTTGGATACTTGTTTGGAGATAAGTGATATTTTCATTCTCCGACATTGATTGATAGTGGTGCTTCTGACAAGGAGAATCAGTACTTATTATTGTAGCGTATATGTGTGGGGTTTGAATGAATCGCTTATAATTTGATTTTAGAATATAAAAAGAAATGAAAAAAAAAAAAACAAATCAAATAAGGGATTAAGTTTCCCCTTTGTTGGATTAGCAAGGATCAGGTTACTACAAGTGAATAATGTGGGTCATGAGTGAAAAATAAACCAGTGTGTGCTTTGTTTGCTAGGTTAATCAGTTTGAATGGAATGTTAAATCTATTATTGTTATATAGTTGTACTTCAAACAGATAATAAACTTTGTATGATTTCATTTCAGTTTTGTGGCTGATCTTCCAGCTCGGATCTTAACCATATTTATATTCAGTTGACACGGAACTTTTTTAATTAAGAAAAGCATTAAATTATAAAAACTAGAGATAGAGAATCATTCGTCTCATAGCTTTCCGATTGAATAGCAGACTGAATTTACTTCCATTGTTTAGTTTCATGTCTTAATGATGATGATCAGGGATTTGTTCTTATATGTTAGCCGATTACGATATTATTCTTCGGCGACAAACAACTTTATTAAGTGTTTTTATTAATAACATAGTTTATTCCTGTTCTTAGTTCAATTACTATACTTCAAATTAAAGAATTAGAAGTTGCAAAAGCTTACAAGCTTAAAACTGTACTTTAGGTGAGGTGTTTCTTCTTTCTTTAGATTTTCTCCCATATCATTTCAGAAAGAAAAATGGTATACTGGAAACACTCTCACGCAATTTCTCACTCCCTTGAGATTGTGTGTTCTATTTACTTCATATAAAGTATGTGTTTCGTGTTTGCTTAAACCTTACTAGTGGGATTGTTGTGATTGATTGAACTCTTAATTTGATCAGGTGGAAAACTAACATTAATGTTTCAGGCTAGTCATTTTTGAATTGTGTTAAAGATCAACTCCATTTTTCTGGTTAGTGTCGAAAAATTTTCTGGTTAGTGAGGGAGAGTACTATATATTTATAATTTTTCTGCATTTTTGTAGCATAGTGTAGAAAGATAGGAAGAACATGGGGGTAGTGTTTTTCAGAAGTAAACATGCAGTTCAGTTAGGTTTCATGTTCAAAGAAATTTCTTCCTTGTCCTTTTTATTTCACTCTTGGAAATAGGAGAGAAAGAGGGCGAGAGTGCCAAATAAAATCTAATTGTCGTGAATTTGTTTCCATTTACCTTGTTTTTCCCTGGGAATTAGAAGCTAGAAACCCTTCTCTTTTAGCATTTAAGTCTCCCAAGATTCCTAATGCACTATCACATCAAAATGTAATGTTCTTTTTTCCAGAGCCAAACTGTAATATATGTTATGGTAATATGGTTATAATAGTTTTGTTGGGGAGTTTATGCTCCAAAATTTTTCCTGAAAATGTCGAACATGTTCTTAATTAATACTTATAAATGCATAATATACTGTAGATATAATTTAACACACTACTAGCTAGTATAATTAAATTTACAATATTTATATCAGTGATTCAGTTGTTGAAATAGCTATGAGAATATGTACGATAAGATTATTGATAATGTAACAAAAATATTAGTTATTATAAAAAAATTTGATCATTTGTGTCTTTCACAGTTTAAATCTTCTTTTCTATGTTTTTTTTTTCTTATAAAATGATTAGTGATCTGTTCATTATATAAGCATTTTACTAATACATGGCAAACAGAATAAACCTTGTAAAACATTTGGTGATAGAAGAAAAATAACAAAAGTTAAATATTTTAAAAATAAAAAATACTGTATATATGTATTATATTCCAAACATTCTTATCATGAAAATCTATAAAATATATTCTCTACTACACTCTTTTAAAAATCATTGTAAAGGATCGAGTTAGTTGAAATCACAAATTTTTTGTGATGAACATTGCTCATAATTTTAGCAGTTTAATAATTATTTACCATTAATATAATCTTTTTATATTATCATTCAATCAAAAGTCAGTATTGTTACGATGTTTAGATAAATATTTTAAAAGTTATTGACTTTCGCAGAAAAAAACTGATGTATGCTATCACAGCATATATGCCCTATATTACACTGTCAGCATTATTTGCTTCCTATTTTTTCATCAATTTGTGTTGAAAATGAAAATAAAAATTGAAACATGCGAATGTAGGATTAAATGTCCACTTCATATAAGCTTACGTGGGCTAATAGCTGGCTTCATGTGTGATTGTTTAACAACAAATTAATTGACTCATAATTATAACTTTATGTTGTGTGGTTTAGAGTTGCTCCAACTTCAAATAAAACGAAATACTAACACCAAGTAATGACCATGAATGGACCAAGCTTTGAGGAAAAAGATGAAAGAAGGAAAGATTGCACGTGAACTAGTTTGCATATCATGTCACTGATAAATAGGAGACAAGAAGTGAAGTGGGCAATGTCTGTTCAGGAATATGTTGGGTTGGGACAGTTGGGTCTCATATTACCACTGTCTTCAGGCACTTGTCGGGCTTGTTAAGAAATCATTAATTCACAATTAGTAAAGAAGATTAATAAATGGTTGAAAAATCCTTTAATCTTGAGTTATACTTTTATTGCTGTTAGTTTTTCCTGTGCATCTAACCTTTCTGATCTTCAATCAATATCAATATAAATAAGCTGAAACGTGTTTGTATCGTCCATTCATCAAGGAATGGGATCTCTCAATGTTTAGTAAATTACAATAAGTACAGTTTTTACTTTTTACTCTCACCACATTAGAGTTGCGGTTTTGTTTATACATAATTGATTTATAAGCTTTTCATGGGTCTATGATAATTTTTCTCATTCTCTTTCTCTTTTCTTCTCCTCGTTGATATTCTATGGCATGATACCTGTACAGGAAAACGTTCTGCATAAACTTGGTTTACCTTGAATATTTTTTCAGAGGATCTTTATCCTTCTCATCAAGTTGAGAAGAATCTGTATCTGGTTCTTCAGTTTTTCTAACTAAGCAACGTGTATGACGTAAGTAGTTTTTTTTTTTTTTTTTTGGTTCATTAAGTAATTAATATACTCAAAGTCAAAGGATATTATTCTTTTGTTCATTATTACCGTAAAAATGAATTGATATGAAGATCTCGTTAATACGATATCAAAGTTAATATAATAAGCTACCTCTTATAGGTCATTTAGTTCAAATAGTGTGTGTTTTAGCCACTGCATTGTAGTTATACTCATTTTCACGTCTTGTTTACAATTAACTTCGTTAAATATTAGATAAAATTAGGGTACAGGAACTAGTTTGTAAGTGAGAAAAGGTTAATAAATACAATTGGGACAATTAAAACCAAAACTACCAAATCATACAATTGCGACACTTTAGATTGAAATAAATATAATTAAATAATAGTTCTTTCAAAAAGATTATAGTTATTTACTTATATTTTTAAATTAAATAATACATCTGATGAAGTAAATTCTATGAAGTATTAAGAATCAGGTTGTTGATTTTTTATAAACACTTTAAAAAAATAAAATATAATAAAATCAACTTCCCCAAAAATTAAAATAAATTTATAAATAAATTAATTTGTAAAAACTCTTTCATGTTAAGATTATAAAAAATAAATTTTAATTTATGTACAAGCTCATTCTAATTTTCATATTAAAAATATTTTTTTTTTCTCCAAAACACTTACAGAAAATTTTCCACAAGCAAATCCTAAATAATGGTATTGTTCTATTTACCAGCTTACATAAAAAGGCCTATAGGAACTTGGATTTTAACAGTTGGATTAAGATTTAAATATTTTTCTATTTTTAATCCCATAAAAAATATTATATTCTGGAATTTGTATTTAACATAATGACGCAACTATAATACATTTGCTAGGGCTTAAGAATTAATGTGTAATAGCATAGAAAAACACGTCATTTAATTATATATGAGAAAAAGTGATATTTTTTATAGAAGTTAAGACAAAAAAATTGCAATATTTTCAAATATTGGAAACATATATTTATTAGAAAAAATAGTTAAAAATGTATTTCAATGAATAACATATAAATAAATATGTTCCAAAGGAAGTATTGTTTAAAATTTTAACATTAGACCATCATTTACATATAACAGTATATAATATAGAGTCTATAACAGTAAATAATATAGAGTTTATAGCTTAGATTAAATGAAACAACTTCTTCCTTAAATGATACATATTGCTAAGTAGATTTAAGTGTTTTTACGACTATATATGTCTTTTTAAGTATCTACTAAGAGAAAAACTGTGTTCTCATAAAATCTAATATATAAGATGTTGAATAAAAACTATCAAAAGGTGCACGTTGAGTATAAAAAGACAGAGAAAAATACATTTTTTATATATCGTGTCAATCTATTATGCAAAGGCGGAGATACTTATTTAAATAAAGATAGATAACTAGATTACATTATCTTATAAAAAAAGTAAGTTGATGAAATACACTAAATGTATTTTATTGCATGATGATTTTATTTGTTATTATCTTTTTTGAAGACTTGTATATGTACACTTATAATCATGAAGAAATATATATGAGTACGCACTTACAAGCATGAAGAAATATAAGAGAATTGTTTATCTATCCGTCAATCTCTCTCTTGTGCTCAAGCTTTGCAAACTCCTCTATTATCATTTCTCTAAATGTTTAGATAAGAAACGTTAACTCATTTCATTATCGTCAATACGAGGCATTTTGGGTTGTAGCATTTTTTTTTATTTTTTATTGGGAGTATTTACAAATCCTGAAAAAAGCCTCTATGAAAGTAATACTTAGATTAATTGTTTGGAGAAACAAATAAAAAAAGAATATTAAGTTTTTAGGCAAAAGTGATAGCTGTAAAATTCGTCTTTATCAGAATTTGAAGATTTCCAAGATTAGGTTATTGATGTGTGGTATGATGATAATGTCCAGCCAACTGCCAAGTGCACCATCCTGATAATTTTTTTCTGCAAAATACTTGACCCAACGGGACACTTTTTCGCCAGAGGCTTGTGAAATTTACTGATTTTATCAGTCAAGCAAGCAAAATAAATAAGCAAGAGTCTAGAGCCGACAATATTTCAATATGGAGTTTGAAAATAGTCTCATTGTAAGATTAACATTGTTAGTCTAAGTCTTAAGTATAAGAAGAAAATAGAACTCTGGTATAGTAAACTAGCGTAGCCATGAAACAACAATATACGCTATATATGTAAAAACCAGACATAATAGGTATGAAACAAATGGTGCTAGATCCAAACATTTAAACCAGAAAAAAAAATTATTGCTAAATAATAAGCAAACGGTTCCATGACAGACTCACCATATTTGTTATCATAATTGTTTCCCTAAACCCTGACTACCAATTGGATTACTAATGATTACTCATTTTGGCTAGTATCCTAAATGCTTTAGGACTAGATTACAACAATGGAACTCTCCGAATTTCTGTACACAGCAACTAATCTGAATAATGGACAGACACTGTACTTAAGGTGAAAAGATTTATCGTGGTACATTTATGCTAATAAGAAAGAAGAATAATGATTCCCTCGTACTCAAATATTAGTCTCACGTTACATCTCCCTCATTTCTCTTTATTTCCCTCTTCTTGTCACATTGTATAATCGTATGAATCACTTATCTTTCCCTCTTCCTATGTCTCTCCGGGTGTACACCCAATACCAAGAGTGCTCACATAATCAAGAACGAATTACTGACTGGGTGGATCAGGATTGTATTTCACTGATTCCCTCCAGATGAGCTCCTTGATGTGCTCTTCAGTGAACGTTGGATGCTCAAAATCAAAATTGAATTGCCCAGGACCAACTGGTTCATCATTGATGTCATGAAGTGATGAAAGATATGGGTGACTTAGTGTTTCATCAACTGGAGGAAATATTACAAAAAAAAAAAATTAAAAAATATGAACTTACACTCAATAATAAGCAAGTTAAAAATACATCCTTGAAACATAATTCGTGTGGCATACCTGAAATGCGTTTGTTGGGATCAAAGATAAGCATCTTCTCCAGTAAATCCAATGCCTCAGGAGACATATTTGGGAATCTAGCCGAGAAATTCTGCTTCCTATAAGTAGGAAGCTGTCGAATATATCTTTTAGCATTTTCGCTTCGGAGAAATTCAAGACTGGCATCATCTGGTGAACCTAATAACTTTTAAGCAAAAGGAAAAGATAAGAAAAGTGTCATGTTACAACTAATTTACGCATAACTACAAAATCAGCTTATGCAATCCTTCCATTTTTTAACAATAAGAGATGGAAGTATAAAACTTCCGTTATTCCCTAGTGTAGAAAGGGCAGAAGGGTTGGATAGATATTACAGGGATTTATGTCACGCAGCAAAATACGTTAGTTTATAAATGAAACCACGACGATGCTAAAGATATTGGCTTATCATAACATTAACAATGCTTACCTTCCAGCAATCAACAATATAAATTAGCTAGAGTAATGTTATTTCCAAATCATTTTTCACTATGATTTCCACAACAAGGAGAGAAGAGACAGAAGCGTGGAATAAGATGGCTAACTAATTGCATAGAGATAAAAGAAGAAAAAAAAAATGTTTTGAAAGTGTTGTAAGAAAATGTAGGAATAACAGTATTCAATTAGTAATAGCTAGAATGGAAAAGTAAACAACGAAACCGCAAGGAAATTTGAACTGCCTGGTTTTGCACATCATTATGGACAAATATAGATCTTTCTATTTCTATGCAATCAGAGTCTGAAAACCACACAGAATCCAATTCACAAAGTCAATTGATCTAGCTAATAATAAGCGGTGATGGTAAGGATTAGAAAACAAGGAGTACAAAATGAAAACCAAAGGCTTTCTGTTTCCAGCAGCTTGGGAGTATTAAGCATGTCTGGAAGGTCAAAGGAAACAGGGTTCATAAGTGTAAACATGTTTCTTAAGAAGGATAAAATTTACAGAACAACTAAGAGACTAATGCCAGAGAGTGGTAATGCAGTACATCATTTAGAAAGCTTCAGCAACCTGTAATTTCAAACACATACCTCCGTTATAAGCCTTAGTTGATGAACATAATCTTTCCCAGGAAACAAGGGTTCCCTGGTCATAATTTCACCAAATATGCAACCAACAGACCAGACGTCAATTGCAGAGGTGTACTCCGAACAATTGAGGAGCAATTCTGGGGCACGGTACCAGCGGGTGACCACATACTCCGTCATGAAATCCGTTTCAGATGTTATCCTTGCCAAACCAAAGTCAGCAATTTTAAGGTCACAGTTCGCATTCACAAGCAAATTACTGGGCTTAAGATCTCGGTGCAAGACATTAGCAGAATGCACATATTTCAACCCCCGTAACAGCTGGTACAAAAAGTACTGCACAAATTTCACGAAACATTAGTACTATGCTTAATATCTTAGCAATACAATGAATGTGGATTCTTATGATAGTTTTCTGTATAGAAAATATTAATGCAAAAGTGAAAAGGCAGTGATGGGAATAGAGAGAAACCTGACAGTGGTCATCGTTAAGAGGTTGGTCAGAACGAATAACGTGGTGAAGGTCAGTGTCCATCAATTCATAAACAATGTAAACATCATTGAAGGCATCTTTTCTGGGAGGTCGTATGATATCCCTAACAGCAATTATCTGGGAAAGAAGGCTGATAAGTAAACAGAGTAACAGAAATAGAAAAAGAAATAAGAAGAGATTAGTCTGAAAAAAGAGAAGTGAAGGTACATTTTCATGGTCCATGTGGCGAAGGAGCTTAATCTCCCTCAATGTCCGTTTAGCGTCAATGATGTTGTGAAAGGCGTTACCAACCTTTTTAATGGCAACTTCCTCGTGCGTATCGCTATTAACGGCAGCACTGTGAACAAAGAAAAGAATAGGCTTAAGCAGTAGTATTAATTGAAGTAAGAAAGAAGAAGAAGGGAAAAGGGTTTGTTGGGCATATATACCAAACGACGCCGTATGCGCCCCTTCCGATAGGGCGAATCGGAGGGACGTACTTGGAGGGTAGCTCGAACAAGTTTCCATAAACGTTGTATTGCACGTATCGACCTCCATGAATCAGAACCCTCTTAATCCCCTCTTCCTCTTTGCCTTTGCTACTCATCTTCAAATTAACGTTCAAATCTCTCTCTCTCCCTCTCTATCTCTCTCTGCTTATTGCTCGTGAAAATCCCTCATGTGAATGAACTCATTTATTTCGAAATTTCAAATCATTCCTCCACTTCACATTAATTAATCCTTGCTCTTTCTCCAATTCAATTTCTCCAACTCAATTAAATATTAATATCAAAGGATGAAGTGCACAATCAAAATATTTAAATCTGTCTTGTTCTTCACCTAACAGTACTTTAAATGAAAAAAATAATTTAGTTTCCGTGTTTAATCGGTGTTATACTTTGAATCACGCTAAATCCCGTCCTTCTCTATGTAAATGAGTTAGCAGCCAACAGCCAATTACCATTTCAATTTCGTCTCACGCTAATAACTAATGATTTTTTTTTATAATTCAGAAGATTTGCTACTGCAAGACAAAGTCCACTCAAGGACTTGTAATTTAATTTTAAATTGACTGAATCTCAAATGCTCTAATCAGATTAAGTCTAGGGTTTCGTAAGGATTAATATCTTGGCGAGTGGTATCTAATTTTTAAACTAGTCAAATCAGAATGGAAAATGAAGTGGTATCTAATGGTTTTGCCTTTTCATTTCCTGCTTCGTCTTCCCTTTTTTGTGGTGTGCAGTGTTTTGACTGTCGACTACGGGTGCATTTTGGAAGAAAAATATGTGTTTTCAGTTAAAAAGGAAAATCATTTTTTTTTTTTTCATTATGTGTTTTAGGTACGAGGGTTGGGCGTGATTGGTAGGTGAGTTTCCTCTGGCAGTTGCTTCCTGCACTCCCACGTCTGCTTCCTGCACCCTATTAGTTATTTGTAATACCATAAATAACGTGTTCCGAAGGTTTCCGGCGAACGTGATAGTAGTGGTTGGTGTAACGAAAACTCTTCGGCTTCTCAAGCAACGTCATCGTGGAGAGGTGGTAAGGAGAGTATTTAGGGAAAATATTTTTCGTAATAAGAGAAATGTCTTCAAAAAAAACCTTTTTCGTATGAGATTTTTTTATTATGAAAAACCTTTTTTTATAAAAGTACATGTGTATGTGTATTAAGAAAAATATTTTTCATAATAAGAAAATCTTTTTATGAAAAACAATTTTTACAAAACACTTCTTTTATTATGAAAAATGTTTTATATAAGTTTACGGAAAATTTTTTTCATAAAAGGCTTACGAAAACAGTTTTTTGTAATGAAAGAAATTTTAAAAAAAAAATTACAGAAAAGGTTTTTCGAAATCGTATGAAAAACGATTTTCACAGTTGAAGAAAAAAAAAAACTCACCCTTCCTGTGGCACCTCACACCAATCTCTGATAAATTTTCAATGCTTAAAGGAAATCAAACCAATATCAAATGAAAATCACCCAACCAAACACAAATAAATCCCTCTCCAAATGTTTCACAAATAGTTCACAAAAACTTCTAATAAAAAATGAATGTTTACCTCTCAAAATCTGTGTGCTACAAGGTGTTTTTCCATTGCTCCTCCACTGTCGCACCGCTTCTTCGATGTCATCTTTGGTAGCCGTTATCTTATGCACTTTTACAAAACAACACAACTTAATTTCCCCCTTTCAATATTTTGGCCAGAACATTTGTGAAATTAAGAAAAATTAATGAAATGCAGGAGGCAAATATAGGGGTGCAAAAAGAAATTGACTTTTTCTTTTGATGGAGTTCGGTTACGTAGGGTTGGGTTTTTGTGCAGTAAGAGTTTGGATTTGAGAGCTTCTTCACGTACTTTCATGATATCATTCTACACCTCTATATTTTTTATAATTTTAAAATTAACCTTCAGTAAAAATGCCCTTTTATAAAAATAAAATAACTTTGAAGTGTGATGGCAATAGGTGTTGAATAATTTTTAAAGTTTAAGGTACATTCAGTTAGTTTGCGGCGACCAAATGCAGGTGATGGAGTTGGTGCATTCAGTTGTGACGACGGTTGTAGATGGTGAAAGATTGTGAACAGCAGTTTGAGACATAATTTCATTATCGAGGTATATTTTGAGGTTTTTTATTTGACTTACAGATTTTAGACTCTGAAAACATTATATAATATTTTTAAGCTTCATAGTAAAATCTAAAAGTGATGTGAAATTGCTTTTCATCTACAGATCCTACAATCGGGTAAAGAAATTGTTTTCATATTATAAAATCGGTAAACCAAAAGCAATTTCACATGACTTCTAAATTTTATAATTTGAAAGTTTGAAAAAATTATGTAATGATTCCGGAATGAATTGTGTACCCGAAATCTGAAAACAATCCCAAAGTTATATAATCCAGAAAACAATTCCAAAATTCTAACAAACTTCTGAATTCTACGATCTGAAAGTTTTAAAAAAAAAAATTAACTTTTGAATTTAAGATTTAAAATTAAGAAAAGCTTGTAAAAAAAACAAAAACTGTCTCCTACGGTCGACCGCTTCAATACATCCACGTAATCATTAAAAACAAAACAGAAAAACAAATCTTATTTAACTTTAACGGATGCATCAATTTGAAATGAGATACAGAAGGCTAACACTCAATTTCATCTAGATAAATAAAATTTATTTAAAAAAGATAAAAAATATATATTTTTAATTAATTTTTGAAAAAATTAAAAAAAATTATTCTTTTAATTAAATTTAAATTTTATTGTCTTATTTTTAGGAAAAATATAAAAATATAGTTTTCTTGTTTTACTTTCTTCAACGATACCATCCCACAAAGCTATATCACCATCACAATCGATAAACCACATACCACGGTATAAGCAAAGAGTGGTGCAGAAACTTGTGGCGGTTTCATCTTGCATGCATTTTTTATCTTCCAATCGATTACATATAAGTTGAGTGTATAAAGAGCTGGAGATTTACTGCAACTGCCTTTGTTTTCTTTTATAGGTTTTGTATGCCATTAGTAGAGTTCTCAGAACAGGCTACGGGATTAAATGGTCATGACCTGAATTTGAAACAGTGATTTTTTAGGTATTGTATACTATATGTTGGACTAATGAATTGTTTTTGTATGCTTTAGAAAAAAAAAATTAGTCAAAAATGGAAGCGTTATTTCATGAAATTCTTTTTTTTACTAATGATACTAATTAATATTATTATTGTAATGTTGGATTCGTTCGTTTATAAATAGGTTTGACCTTATGTTGTGACGAGATCTTGACACTCTACCCTTCCAAGGGTTCATATAGTTTTTACTCTCGTTTTCATTTATATGAACTAGGTTGCCTAAAACTTAAAATGTTTCGTCGGTAGTTGAAATTTTAGTTCCATTTTTTAGTCCAAAATCACTTGAAAATAATGGCTCTTTAATTTTTAGGCATAAATTCTCTCACTTCACATAGTTTTACAGGAGTGCATAGAGGTTTAGTTACATATTTAATTTTCAAAATTAAGCAATTTTAGTTTTTGTCAATAATAAATAGAGAAGGTTAACGTTGTTAGATCAAAATGTATCATTAAACTTATTATTTTATGTGAATAAATAATTAAATTTTTATTTCAATTGATATTTAGTATTTTATTTTTGTTAATAATGAACATATAAAATAATTGATTTTAAGAATTTAAATATATAATTAAAAATTTTACACACATTACTGGTATGACTAAACCACAAAAATGCAACAAAAATTGTGTGAAAAAGGATTACCTTTCTTTGATCTCATGCATTCCTTCTTTTCACTATTTATTAGGTATTTTTGCTTCTTCTTCTCTATGTTTTTATTCAATAGTAAAGTATCATCTCTTAAATACACACAAATGCCATCACCAATACCAAAAACAGTCACTAGGATAGTAACTATTCCGTAAATACTCATAACTACTCGCTAAATACATTCTTAACCGTTTCAGTTTAACTCATATTCCTATTTATTCTTGCATTTATTATTTTAATAATTGTTTTTATCTCATTGTTTTTATCTCGAAGGGATAAAAATAATTATTAAAATAATAAATATAAAAATAAATAAGAAAAAAACAATTATTAAAATAATCAATTCAAAAATAAATAATATGAATTATTTATAATTAATTTTATTATAATTGTATTTATTGTTATCTATTATACAAGTTCTTAAAAAGAGAATTATATATTTATTATTTAGTTACATTTATCATTGATGTATTTGCTTGCAAATTTATGTTAATATCTTATCACACAAAAATAGGCTTTTCTGATACAGTATTGAATTTCTAAAATTCTTATGAAGTAGGAAAGGAAGTATTGGATATGGAGGTTAAAACTATATAAAATAGAATATGAAGGTGTTTGGACAAAATGGAAACTTCTGTCAAATACAAATTCAAACCCTCCACCATATTCCCATCACTTAAGAATCCATCACTAAAAGAAATTTTTGTTTTCAAAGACAAACTTCTTCAAGATCTACAGCATCCATCTACTTCTTGTAGCCGCCTATTTTCTGAAAAATTTAAATTTCTCGAATATATATTTCGTATTTGTTACATTTTATCTACTTAGTATCTAAAAGTATTTAATTTACTTCTATATAAGAATTTTGCAAAACAATTAACAATTGAATTATTTTTGCTATTACTCTGACCGTACTTAGTAGTATCTAAGAGTATTTAAAAAAAATCCGGAATTGGTTGAATTTCAAATATTCTAATTTACCAATAGAATACAAAGACTCCGTTAAAGAAAGATGGAATACGGTATAAAAAATTAATTAATCATTTTGATATTTCACAGTCACAAATTCGTTAGATTGAAGAATAATTTTCAATTATTCGATTTATTAGATTTTGAATATAATTGTTTATTGATTTATTTTTTTGTTTATTGGTTTATTTTTTAATAGAGAATCATGTAATTGTTTATTGGTTTCTTAGAATTATTTCAGTTCTTTAATAGCAACAACACGAATATCTTACATGATTTTCAAATAGAGAATCATATAATTATTTATTGGTCTCTTAAAATTATTTCAATTCTTTCACATAATTGTTTATTGGTCTCTAAGAATTATTTCAATTCTTTCACATCTTCTCAATAATACATCCTAAAAATAAGATTAAAGATGGATAAAAACTAAGCAAAAATACCGTAAAAAGAAGAACCGAGCAACTTTTCTTAGCGATAATCCTTCTAGTCGTTTAGTTATACCAGTAATTTATTTTGATATAACATTCAAAAACTAAAATTGTTTATTTATTCATCCTAATAATTTTCATTTATTAAATAAAGCTTTCTTAAACTGTAATTTTGAAGCATACAAAATCAATTCATTAGTCTAGCAATAGCATCATAATAGCATCATAATATACAATACCTAAAATAATGACGGTACAACGATACCCTACTAATTGGGTACAAATAGAAATAGCAAACAAATTTGAATAAAATACGCGCTATAAAAATATTATACAGAAATAGCAAACAATTATATAACTTAATTTTATGCAACAAGATTTGTTCTAACTCATAATTTCGGTGGTCTACCCAACACTGGGCTAATAATATATAGTTAAATATCTTAAAATTGGATATATCCCATTAAAGCCATTTTGATAAATGCCCACTTCCAAAGTCATTTGAACCATTTCCTACCCATTTTCAATTGCCCATTATCACTTTTCAAAGCATCATGTCAAACAAAGAAATTGCAAAAATACTCAATTCAAAATTTTCATTGTATATAACTTTAATCTCATCCAGATCAAACTACTTTGGAACGATGGGCTACTATTAACTCAAATGACTGACAGCCAAAACTGCAAGAACTAGAGCATAAATAATTATATTTAAGGAATGTTTGAACTTGTTGGTGCTCCATAACCACCAGCACCACGACCGAAACCAGGCCTTCCACCGGGACCCTGAAATTAGAGTCAAGCACACATTTTAGACTTCGAATATAAACTAAGCAACCCAAATAGGAACCAGCTTCTACGAATTTGTTATCAAAATCAGGACCATACTGCTCCACAAAAAATAATCATTATAGCAATACGTAAATGAGGACTTGTCTCAAATCATCCAACTATACTTGCAACTTCAAACGGATACGAGTTTAGATAAAACTAAAATTTAAAGAAAGTCTAAATCAGATGCCTGACTCGACCACCATGAACTAACTATACAAAAGAAGCCAGAAGCAATACAGTAGGTATGACAGTATAAGGGTAATCATAAAAAAAGTGACTAACAACTAACCATAATTAGATAAAGAAAATTACAAAAATTTGGAAACCCGGGAACAAAGATGTTTACGCTATGAAAACTGGTTTCCTTGACATAAAATAATGTACCCCATCTGAATGCTAGATCCCCACAAGATATTTCTTACAAACATTATCAAATATGTACAAATTAACTCAAATTCATGAGAAAAATATTGCAACTCCTTCAAAACAAAACCAACACACGGAAAGTCAAAATTTTAAAGAAACCCCCACACGGTAAATTAATGACACAAAAGAAAATTCGTAATAATTTTAAAGAATTATTAATAAATACAAACAATTAAAACGGGAGAAACATAACATATTCTTAAACTGGATATGTTCCTCCTAGCATGCTTACCCATTAAGTTATCAATTTACAGATAATGGTATGCTACAGAATCAACTCGTCAGATAGTTAATGTACAAGTCTCTGACATCAATTGGGGTGTAAAAAGGGAGGCCACGGTTTCTCTTTTCAGAGTAAAATGAGGAAATCCACTTTGGTGAATCGGAAAATATTAAAATATTTCGTTGCTTCTGATACTTGTTTACCGTGGTTGTGTCTCTTTCAGTATCTAAAACTAAATTTCTCTCTAATTTTGGAAGACCGTGATGATGATGTTGATATGGCTAATATATAAATCCAATATAGACTCAGGGACACCCGTAAAATAAATTAAAAATATGCAATATAGAGTCATGAAAATAGGAAGTAAATAAACAAATAGAAACACAATAATGATTAATATGTTGCAGTAAGTTACCCCAAACGAAGGTCTGTAGTCAGCAGGAGCTCCACCCTTGTCTCCGAAGTCACCGCCAGGTCCCCGGGGACCCCCACGGTATCCATCTCTATCACCACCGAATCTCCTCTCTCCATCAAAGCGAGGTGGGCCTCTGTTCAAAGAAAATCACACACAATCAACTCAAACACAGCATTATCACAATTCAAAGATATAGCGAAAACGACCACGTTTTACTACCTGGGGCGATCACCGGGTGGGCCACCGAACGGTCTTCCGGCGGGCTTGGCCTGCTTCTTAAGAGTTGCCGGCACGATTTCCGAGGGAAGGTTGAGGTATGTTCTGAGGAACTCAATTCCATCGTTGGTGAGGAACCAATAATAATGCATCCATGCGAATGTCTCACGCACGTACTCCCTGGACTTGAAGCTCTGCATCAGCTTTATCACCTGCAGATTTGGAACATCAATCTCCGGGTGCTTCGCCAGATTGAAGTCCTTCTTCGCATAGCAAACTCCCTCTGAATCAAAACCAACCACGTCAGAATCTTAACACGACACAACCCCCATAAAACGACACGAGAAAACATTAACGGACCTTGGAAGAGGTATTTGCAGATTTCTCGACGGTTCGACTCGGGAATGATCTTCACAAATTAACGATAAATAAATTAAATAAGTATTCGCATAAACCAATTCCAGCAATTAAAGAAACAGCTAAGAAGATGAAGTTCGGATACCATGGTTACTACGGTGCAGCGGCGACGGAGAGAAACTCTACTACCACACTAAGCCGTTGCCACTTGCTGCGATATAAACCCTAATTCCGCTTTCTTATGGTTTATAACTCACTTCTCTCCATGTAACAGAGCATTCCTTTTGGGCCTGTAGATGGCCCGAGTTTCAAACTTCCCTTATTTACTCAAGCGTAAGGACTCATCAGAGAGCCCATTTGTTTCTTTGCTTTTTAATTGGCCCACCTTAAGATTTTTCTTTTTGCCCATCTTCTTTAAGGGTTCATTAACAAACAGTTCTATTTATAATGTTATGAAAACTTTTATGCTAATTAAAAATAAAATCATTTTAAAATAATTATAACAAATAGACATATGAAAATTAGTCCAACATGCAGACTACTAGGCAAATTCTGCCTCTACTTCCATGCTTTCTTCCTGTCCTTCATAAACTAAGTAAAAATATCATTTTTCATCTTCTTTATCTATTCAGCTGCACCCTCTTTTAACTTTCTCATACAATTATACATTAAAAAACTGTATTTAATATAACTTAACTAAATATATAGTTTGAAGTAATAAATTGAAAATTAAGATTTAATGGGCCTATGCAAAAACGAAAAAAAAAATGTGATATATATATTCCACATATTTTAACTACCAGTTCCATAGCATCAAGTTCAAGCACAGAATGATTGAGCAAAAGAAAAAGTGAATTTTGGAAAAGAAAAGTAAAGTACACGTATGAAATTATTTAGCCTTAGTTTATTGAGAAGATGAGTAGGGATGAGGAAAATATATATTTAGTTAGAGAATGAATCTGAATCTTGAAGAAGAAGGTACATTTCATTTCATTTCCAAAAGGAACATCTGCAGTGCAGAGTGGAAGATCCTTTGGGACGTGCATGTGTGGTAAGGTAAGACAGACAAGACAGGGGGTTGGTTGTTATATTAAAAAAGAAAGACGCTGAAATGTAAAAAAAAGGCAAATCCATTATTGTATATTCTCATTCAAAAACCACAAAATGTACAGTCAAATTAATAACAAATTCAACAAATTAATATCAAACTTTCCTGCTGGTTCCAATCGCCTTTATTATTATTCTCTCTTTTTTTTCCTCTTGCATGTCAAACACTCAATAAACACTTCACTCTTTGCTATATATAATATATAGAATAATATTATCTTCACTCATTTTTCGCAATCTTTCCAATCAGCAATCGAAAGCGAGGTTGGAAAAAAATGAAAAGAAGAAAAAGCAATCTCTGTGTAAGTTTCAGCCTGGCCTGGACCATTCCTGAAAACTCTTCATGGTTAGAAGGGGCATGAGAAAAAGAGTAGTGGGGACAATCCTCGATTGCAGTCATAAAGATGAAGGAAAAGGTGAAAGTGTATTGGTTCCAATATTTGACGTGTTTGGTGCTAGTTCTTCCCCCCCAAGTTGTCCTTCAACGTTGTCCCAGAAAAGAAAACTGGGACAGTGTTGTTGATTCTCCACCCACTCATTCAACTCTTGTCTCCGCAAACACTCCAGTGCCATTTCTCCTTCCTCGTCTATACTACAAGACTGCACTTCCATGTTTGTCACCATGTTTTCCACATTCTCTATCAATGGTGGAAGATAATTTGTAGTATCAATGACTGTAGCTGCTGTAAAAGTTGCTGCTGCTGGTTGAGGAGGAAGAGCATGGACTTGGTGGTGGCTCAAGTTCCACGTTTCACTGCTCAAACCCAATGAATCTTGGAACAGTTCTGCTCGAACATTATTGGTGCCATGGTCTAATGAACTAGTGTCAAACATAAATAGGGGGCACGTCGAGGAAAATAAGGTTTCTTGCACCGGTGGCTTTGTTGTTACATTGTCTTGGTTGCCAAAGTGGTCTAATTGATTGGAATTATAATTGAACTGAGGGTGGTGATCAGCACTTTGTGTAGTGGTGAGTGATGAAGTCACCGAAGGCTTTCTAATTTTCTTTTTGATCCAAGAATTCCAATAGTTCTTTATTTCATTGTCAGTTCTACCTGGTAAGTGGCTTGCAATGTGTGCCCATCTGCATTTCCCAAGCAAAAGAAAGAACATGTATAATTAATTAATTATGAAAATCAGTATCTTCTTAGTTAAGATGTCTCGCGTAGAATCGTAATTTGGAAGCAAATGTGTCGAGAAAAACGTGGCAAGAAATGGATAATAAAATAACAATTTAGTTGCTTATGTAAAGGGTTTCAAGAAATATAGCATTAGAATGAATGTGGACATGAGAGGCTGTGAGTGCAAACACACTGAAAACGGACAAGTAAATTTCAACTGACAAAATTGCCTTCTTAACTTCTCCAAAACTGTAGCTCCGAGTATGGCTCCTTCAGATTCATTCTTTAATAGCTATATATAGTTGATTAATTAGGACTAACTCCTATGGTTTTCTTTTACGATGAATCACACACTACAGGTCTCAAATCTATTTCATTGCTTGCTTTCCTCGTTCTATAGAAAATTAACAACATACTATGTATGATTGATCCTGTTCCAATCAATTGAACCATTATCATGCTTTCTTCAAACATCCTCATACTAATCAACTTGAAAAATTTATAGGGTTGGTAGCTATAACCATATTATGGCTGTTTAATAGAAAGAAGAAAGACATGTATATAAGGTACAAATTGGACAGAAAATGCAAGAGCAAACATGGAAAGATGGACTGATCATAAATCAATATGCTTGATAGAGAGTTAGCTATAGTGTCTGCAATGAAGTGTGGTTCAAACCTGTTGCCAACAACCCCGTGAAGACTTATAATTAACTTCTCCTCTTCAGGTGTAAACCTTCCTCTTCTAATATCAGGCCTCAGATAATTAATCCATCTAAGGCGACAACTCTTGCCACACCTTTGAAGCCCTGAAAGCCATGCCAAAAAGAATTGAACATCAATCATAAATAAACAAAAAAACAAGTCTAGGGCAACTCCATACATCATCAAGGAAATAAGAGATGTTAAAGAATTATTTTTTGACAATAAATAAAATAAAAAAGAGATACCAGCTTTCTCTGGAACTTCACTCCAGCAACCATAGCCGTGAGTGGTAATGTATCTAATGAGCTTCTCATCTTCCTCGGGAGACCAAAGGCCTCTCTTAACCTTCTGTTGGTTGCAGCAAGAGTGGTGACCCATCTCAATTTCTTAACTTCTTTTGTAGCTAGTTATGCAGTCTTCTTCTATTCGTGTCTTTTAGTCGTGTTTCCTCAGTGGCCTTTTATTGCCTGGATCAAATGCGGGGATTAATTTGTATGCAATAGTTACCTCTCTCTCTCTCTCTCTCCCTTTAAAAGTGAGAGGAGAAGTACACAAGGCAAGAGCCGACATTTACAACCTGATGGGGTCCATGCAAAGGGACCCACATCTCCATCTAACCCTAAAATGACGTTTCATCAACCTTGTGCTAGCGACAGTGTCAGCATTTCTACGTACATGTGTAGTATTACGTACCCAAACTTTCTGCACACACTTAACTCTTTCCACTTCCACGAAACTCCCAAAAATAATAACAACCCAAGGAGAAGCTAGCTACCTTGCTAGCGCAAGATGAAAACGAGAGAAAGAATATTGCCGGTTGTTTCATGCGCTTCCCTGTCTCAAACTATTCAGCAACGTCATTTCATCAATAGCACCATTTACTGAGTGAGTGAGAGTGATTGTTTGTAAACTTTAATTCACAAAGAAATTAAATTACAGTGCATGTTGTTCTGTAATGGATCAGAAAAATAGATGGTCTCTCTTATCAAATAATAATCCTCACACCTAGTAATAATTTTATACTGTTTTTGTATATCAATTGTGTGTATAGAAGTGTAATGGAACATAAACACCTGCAAATTACACGCAGAAAAACTATACAATTCTAGGTCTATTATGTTCTAGGAAATAATACATTATTAAAAAAAAAGTAAACATGAGTAATTATTTACATAAAATAAGTCAAATCAAACTAAATTTTACCTTGCATCCTTTTTCTTTCTTAAGAAAAGTCCTAAGGAAATTGTGACTCTGTATGATGGACTAAAACCTGTTGATCATTCTATGTTTGCTTAAACTAAGAAAAATAATTTGTAAACTTTATTATATGTCCATTGTGTTTATTGAACGAAGATAATAATTTACATTATTAATGGAATTATATTATTCTTTTCATAGGCCGCAATTTCAGAATACATATAGTTAATTAACTACCTTACAATTTGAACAATCTTGTTTTAGTTTTTAAGCAATGTTTATTCTACAGCCACAGGCATGCATAATTGATTTTGTTTTGAAGCCTGCATTTATTTTGATGTATCTATAGACATCATAATCTCTCGCTCTCTCTTTTATTTTTATTTTTAAAATATATATTATATTTTTATTAATTATACACTGAACCCTTGTTATTTGTTAGTGTGATACACAAGTCCAAGAAAAAGTAACCATGTTACTATCATATCCCAACCTTATGGAGGAAAGTTGGTTCTGCATTGGTGGCATTGAGTTCTAAAACAGGGTAACGGTATCGTATCTACATTAGTATGGTATGCATTGAGAAACAAATAATTTTGTCTTTTAATAATATCTGATGAGAAATTCAATTTCAAATCTTTCTTATAAATATATA